>OLOF01000442.1_pt1 | contig 19868 bp, 13 predicted proteins | sample 1643121 | NCBI WGS metagenome assembly OLOF01 (sample SAMEA3136677, study PRJEB25190) | human gut metagenome | biome: human gut; feature: human-associated habitat; material: faeces | place: Austria | collected 2013
ATATTTTAATAATATATTTTTAATTATCATTTATTCATTATTATTATTAATTTACCATAATATCAATACAGTCAAAAATGTTGCAACCCATATTTCTGGCATAGTTAATTCTTTTGGCAATAAGTCTATTTCTCCACCGTCTTTTTTCTGCTCCACAATATCTATCTTATATTTAACAACTTCTTTCAACTTGAACAATGCTTCAAAACTCTGTGTTCCATTTGTTTCTAATTGTTCAATTTGTATGTATTTCCTTCCCAGAAATACATCTCTTTTAGAATAAAATTCTATTTCTAGAAATTTTCCACTTAAATTTTGTTCTTGTGAATTTGTAATTAATCCTCTTATTCTTCCATTTACGAGTGTTGCTTCTGCTTGATATACATTTACTTGTGATACATTATCTTGTCTTTCTATTTTTTTATATGTAGAGTTTAATCCAACATTTATTAATATTTCTGAAAAAATTATAAAAAGTACTAGCCATAATGCATATTTCAAAAAAGTTTTCATTCTATCCATTTTATTTCCTCATTCCCTTATTTTTCTTATAGATATTGATATTATATCAGAAGTATACATAATTTTCAATGTTTTTTATACATTTTTTCAAATGACTTTTTATGTATTTTTTACAATTTTTCAAGTAACTTATATATATTTCCCTAAATTTTTTGTAAATTATATGTATCATCACTTTAAATAATTAGAATTTTTGACATACAGCACTTTTTCAATAATTTATAAATATTTTTTATTTTATATACTCTATTCCTTTTCCCAAATATACAGAATAGATATATATTCTGCTTACTTCCTTGTTACTAGCTTCTTCTATTGCCTTACAGTATAAGTCTAATTGTTTTTTATATTTTCCAATTAATTCTTGTTCTTTTCCTCTTTCCACATAATCTGTTTTATAATCTACTAATATTATTTCGTCATTTTCATTTATATAATATAAATCTATTATTCCTTGAATTAAAATCTTTTCTTCTATTTCTTCTTTATATATTTCTTTTGCTGGTATATTAATAAAAAATGGTCTTTCTTTATATACTTTCTTTGCTTTTTTCATTTCTTTCCATATATTTGATTTAGTAAATTCTAATATTTTATATAAGTTTATATTTTCCTTTTCTTTCGAAGTTATTATTTCTTTTCTTTCTAGTTCTTCTACTAATTCTTTTATTTTTTCAAGGTTATATTCTACTTTTTCGTTTAAATGTTGCATACATAAATGGACCAGTGTTCCTTTTTCTGCATTTGTTAATTTATCTTCCTTGTCTTCTTTTAAAAACTTAGGTTTATCAAAGGTTGTCATCCTTTCTTCCTTGCGTTCTTTTACCTCTTTACTCTTTTTTAAAAGATTCGATTTTTCAGGTTTTTGTACTGCTTCTTCCTTATCTTCTTTTCTTACTTTGCTACCTTTTATATTATCTTGCATTTGCTTAATTTGTGTTACTGATGACATCGTTGGTATTGTAGTTGCAAGTTTGTGTTTATATTCAAAATTTAATATTTCTTCTATCTTTTTAATTTCTTCTTTATCTTTTTTATGTTCCTCTAACATTTTTACTACATCTATTTCTTCTTGCTCTATTCTTTTACATTTTTTAATAATTTCTTCTTTTTCTAAAACATTGTATTCTATTAAATCTTTTGTGTTTCCTTTTTCATATAAATAAACTAAATTTATCCAATCTAAATATTTCTTATATTTTTTTATTAATATTTGATTTATCTTATTTCCATTCTTTGAATATCTTTCTACTTGTATTTTCATTTTTTCTATTTCTTTTTCATAATCATTCATTGTTCCTGTAATGTATAATTTTTCTTTTGCTCTAGTTAATGCTACATACAATATTCTCATTTCTTCTGAAAGTGTTTCTGTAAATACCTTACTTTTAATTGCTGATTTGCTTAAAGTATCATATTGAACTTGTTTATCATAATTTATATATTTTACTCCTATTCCTAGTTCTTGATGCAATAATATGTTTTTATTTAAGTCCATTAAGTTGAATTGTTTGCCTGTGTTTGCCAAAAATACTACTGGAAATTCTAGTCCTTTACTTTTATGTATACTCATAATTCTAATAACATCATCATTTTCGCCTATTAATTTTGCAGAGCCTAAATCTCCACTACTTAGTTTTAATTTTTCTATAAAATTTATAAAATTATATAAACCTTTAAAACTCGCCGTTTCAAATTGTTTAGCTCTTTCAAATAGCATCTTTAAATTTGCTTGTCTAAGCTCTCCATTTGGCATTAAACCAACATAATTATAATAGCCTGTATCTGAATATAACTTCCAAACAAACTCATCTAAGGCTAAATATTCTTGTTCTTTTCTCCATTTTTCTAAGTTGGTTAAAAACTTTTCTATTTTTTCTTGTAAGTTTTTTCCTACATTGATTTTTGCTTTTTGCATTGCATTATAAAAATTATCATATTTGTCAGATAAACGAATTTCTACTAATTCATCATCTGTAAATTTTCCTATATTTGACCTTAACACTGTTACCAAAGGAATATCTTGTATCGGATTATCTATTATTCTTAATAAACTCATTATATTTTCAATTTCGATTGAATCTAAGTATTCTTGTGAGCTGTCTGAAAATACTGGCATATCAAGATTTATTATTTCTTCTTCAAATATTGGTGCTGAAGTTTTTGTTGACCTTAATAAAACTACTATATCTTTATATTTTATATCTCTAAAACAGTTTTTCTTTCTATCAAAAACTTGAAATTTATTTTCGATTAATTCTTTTATTTTACTTGCAACAAATCTAGCTTCTAATTGAATATTTTCTAACCTTTCAGTATTTTCTTCCTCTTCTAATATTTCACTTGTATTTTCTTCTTCATTTTCTTGGTCTTTTAAGTTTATTATATCTATCTCTGCTTTTAAATTCTGCTCTATTTCTTTATAATCAGCACCTAAGTTTAAATATTCTTCTTTATTATATTCTATATCCCCTAAACTTCCACTCATTATATTTTCAAATATTAAATTGGTGAAGTCTAATACATTCTTTCTACTTCTGAAATTTTTAAATAATTGTATTTTTAAATTATCATTTTCAGATTTGTTTTCCTTGTTTTTATAAGTTTTATATTTACTTATAAATAACTCTGGCATAGCTTGTCTAAATTTATATATACTTTGCTTTACATCTCCAACCATAAAAATATTGTTATTATTTGATATTGATGTTAGTATATATTCTTGAACTAAGTTACTGTCTTGATATTCGTCTATTGCAATTTCTATAAATTTTTTCTGATATCTTTTTGCAACATCTGTAATTTCTATTTTATCCTCTTGTTTTTTTATTAAAATATCTAAGGCTAAATGTTCTATATCATTAAAATCTACCATATTTTTTAGTCTTTTTCTTTTAGAAAATTCTTTTCCAAATTCTAATATTAGATTTTTTAATTTTAGTAAAATCTCATACATATCAAATATATCTTGGTTTGCTTCTTCTGAGTTACATATTAATATTTTACTTAATTTTGAAGAAAATTTCTTTTTTACATCATCTCTCACATTTTTAGCATATTCTTTTAAGTCTGATTCTATCTTTTTTCTTGGCCAAGATACAAAACTCATTTTATTATATATTTCATATAACTTATCCCAATTATTAATATTTTCTTGTAAAATTTTTAAAAAATCTAAGTCACTTCTTACTACCTGTGAAAAGCTTTCTAATTCTGAGTCTAAGTCTAATTCTTTTTTTATATCTTCTAAAGTTTTAATATCGTCTATAATTTCTTCTTCAATTTCTTTTAATAGTATATTTCCCCATGGTGTTTTGCTAAAGTCTTCATTTAATTTATCTTTTAAGTTAAACATCTCTATTTTTTCATTTAGCCACTCTTCTGGAAAAGGACTACTTTGTATATATGAGTATATTTTCAATACTAATTCCTTTAATGGTGTATCATCTCTATAACTTGTATATGTATTTATAAGTTTTGAGAAATTTTCATCTTGATTTTCATATTTCTCTTCAAATATATCTTCTATTACCTCTTGTTTTAGCAATTCTATCTCTGTTGTATCTGCAATTCTAAAATTAGGTGATATATTATCTAATTCAAAAAAATTATTTCTCACAACTTCTAAACAAAATGAATCTATTGTGCAAATACTAGCTTTATTTATTAAAGTTATTTGTCTTTGTAAGTTTTGATTTTCAGGATATTCTTCTAATTTTTTATATATTGCATCTAATATTCTTTCTCTCATTTCTGAAGCAGCTGCATTTGTAAATGTAACTACTAATAATTTATCTATATCTATATTTTCATTTATTATCTTATTTATTATTCTTTCTACTAAAACTGCTGTTTTTCCACTTCCAGCTGCAGCAGCTACTAATATATTTGAACCTTTCTCATTTATTGCTTGTGATTGTTCTTCTGTCCATTTTACTTCTGGCATAATTTCCTCCTTCAATAAATCTTTTCTTAGAACGAAAAAAATATTATATATTTAATAATATATAATATTTTTCAATAAAAAACAAGGAATGTTTAAGCACATTCATATATATTTAATTGTTGTTTAAAGAAATCCCCTTCTATTGATGTAGCTAGTCTTAAATTATCATTTCTATTAATTATTTTTTGAACCTCCCATAATCCTAATCCATGCCTTTGGTCACTTTCTTGTTTTGTTGTATAACCTTTTTCATATAGTTTCTTTAAATCTATTTTTTCATTATTATATGTATTTTTCACTATCATTACACTTCTATTATATCTCATTTCTTCTGCAATTTTTAATTCAACTATTTTTTCTGTTCCCTTTTTAGCAGCTTCTATTGCATTGTCTAAAAGTATCCCTAGCATTCTTGAAAATTCATATGTATCTATTTTTAGTTTTTCTAAATCTGATAAAATTTCTATATTCATTTTTACTTTTTCTTTTTTAGCTTTATTATATTTATGATTTATTATGTTATATATTGCTGGGTCATTTATTAACTTTGGATTTAATAACTCTAATTCGTTATTTTCTTGGCATTCTTTTAGTAAGTCTTTATACATAATTTTTAAAGATTGAGTATCTTCTGCCTTTATATATCCCCCCATTGCTTGTACTATATTTCCAAAATCATGTCTAAATGCTCTTACATTATCATATAATTCATTTAAGTTTTGATTATATAATTCTAATTCTTCTATTTCTTCATTTCTTTTTTCTACAATAGATATATTCATCATATGCTTCATACTTAATATAAATGTTAATACTATAAAAGAAGTATCTATTACATACATTATATAATGATATAAATCTTTAAATATTACAAATTCTACACTTTTACACGTTATTACCAATAATCCAAGTATGCAAGAAATTATTATTGTTACTTTTTGTTTTCGTGATAAAACTTTTGGAAAATTCATGACTATATTCTTCCATTTTATGATGCGATAAATTATATATTCTGATATTAATATTATTCCTACCATAATTAGACGATATGCAGGTATACACATTCCTTCAAAGTAGCCATCTATTCCAAATACCTTTGATAAGCTTTGAGCAAATAATAATTCTATTAAGTATATAGCCATATAATCAATGAGTTGTAATACTAAACATCTTTCCATTTTTACTTTTAAAATTAGATTTGTTATTATTGGAAATAACACTAAATTAACAATTTTATATACTGATGGTGGAAACATTATTTTCCCAAAAGATATACTTATAGCTTCTAATAAAAACCATATTATTGTTCTTTTTCTACTAATATCAATGTCTAATAATTGTTTATACATTTTTATATTCAAAATAGTCCATATAATAGTATAGAAAGTGATGACAATAGCTAAATATGTTTTATCATAAGTCATCATTCTTTGATAAATATCTTCCAAAACTCCCATTTTATCTCCCCATTCTTTTGTTCTCGTGTTTTTCATTTTATCATATTTGTAAGTGTTAGTCAAAGAAAACTTTTCGTCAAATTTCGACAAAACTCTTCATTTTAGAAGTTCTTATATTAAGATTTACATAATTTTTTGTGTTTGATAAAAAAATCCTAGCTATAAAGTATTTAAAATAAAATCGATTTCTTTCTAGAACAACAGTGACAGTTTTAAAATATTTCGACATTTTAAATTACTTACAGGTCGCGTTTTTGTTCATGAACTAATTTTATTTTAAATTGCCAAAAATAAAATTTACTATAACTAAAAAAATAAAGACTATCCTAGAAATATTTTTACTATTCTAAGACAGCCCTTATATTTTTAATTCATCACAAGTTACAAATTAATATATGTTTACATTGCTTTCTTATATAATGCAATAAAATCTTCTTTTGAAGTCTCTCTTGGATTTCCTGGTTTACATGGGTCTTCCATTGCTTTATCTGAAAGCATAGGTAAATCTTCCATTTTTGCTCCGTAGTCTTTAATTGTTTGAGTTATTCCAACTTCTTCTCCTAAGTCTCTTACTCTTTCTACTAAAGTTTTTATAAGTTCTTCTTTTGTATAATTTCCAGCTGGATATCCTAATTCTACTAATATATCACGATATCTTTCATAACATACTTCTCCATTATACTCTAAAACTGTTGGTAATAGCATAGCATTTGCAATTCCATGTGGTGTGTCATATACTGCTCCTAGTTGATGTGCCATTGAATGACAAATTCCAAGTCCTACATTTGAGAATCCCATACCTGCAATATATTGAGCCATTCCCATAACATTTATAGCTTTTTGGTCTTTTTCATTTACTGCTTTTGCTAAATTTGCAAATATCATTTTTATTGCTTTTAAATGGAACATATCTGACATTTCATTATGTGCTACTGTTATATATCCTTCTATTGCATGTGTTAATGCATCCATTCCTGTTGCTGCTGCTAATGATTTTGGCATTGATGCCATTAAATCTGAATCTACTATCGCAACTATTGGAATATCATTAGGGTCTACACATACCATTTTTACTTTTCTTTCTTCATCTGTTATTACATAGTTTATTGTAACTTCTGCTGCTGTTCCTGCTGTTGTTGGTAATGCTATAATTGGCATTCCCCTATTTACTGTATTTGATAATCCATTTAATGATTTTACATCTGCTCTATCTGGGTTTGTCATTACAATTGATATTCCTTTTGATGTGTCAATGCTTGAACCTCCACCAACTGCTACGATTACATCTGCTCCTGATTTTTTACAAGCCGCTACTCCATCTGTTACATTTTTTATAGTTGGATTTGGTTTTATTTCATCATATAGCATATATTCTATATTTGCCTCTTTTAATATTTCTTCAACTTTTTTTGTAACACCTGCTTCTACTAAAGCTTTGTCACTTACTAAAAATACTTTTTTAAAATTTCTTTTCTTTATTTCTTCTGGTAAAACATCTCTTGCTTTTTCTCCAAAATATGATGTTTCATTTAATACAAATTTAATTGCCATTTCTTTTGTTCCTCCTTTGATAATATGTTTAATCAAAATTAATAAAATAAATTTTAATTTTGACTTGTTTTAGTATTCTATTTATACTACTTCATATTCTGATGGTATTTCAAATTCATTTTCTGATATATCATCATATGAAATATTTATTTTTAATAATTCTTCTTTATCATTTATTTTTGTTTTTATGTATTCTAAGTTATTACCTTTAAAATAAAATTTAGTACTTACATTTTCTTCATCTTCCATTTTTTTAGTTAATACAAAGTCTGATACTCCTTTATATTCCTCACATTCATATTTTTTTCCGTCTATTTCTTCTTTGCTTTTTTGAGGATTTTGACTTTCTATTGTTTCTTTAATGTTTATCAATAATTTAGTAAGTTCAATATCATTATTTTGATATTTATAAACTTTCTCATCTTCTGCCATTACTAAATATGTATTTCCGTCTTTTATGATATCTGTTGATTTTTCTCCATCTAGATTTAAGTCTATACGTGCTTTATTATTTTTTCTTTTTACTGTTTTAGAGTTTTTGTCATTTAAAGTTGCTGTAAATGTATATACTAATTTTTCGTTCATTTTTTCATAGACTTGATTTAGTTTTGAATTATTACCAGCTGTTTCTTCATTTTTCCCATTATATTTTATCATAAAAAATGCTACAACACATATTATAGCTATAATTACAACTGCACTTACAGCGATAATTATTTTCTTCTTTTTATCCATATTCTTCTCCTTTTTTGCTTATTATTTTTTGTCTTTTGAATATTTTTAAATTACTTTTATATGTCGCATACAAAATATTCATATGCGACATATTTATATTTTAATTATCCCCTAGAAACTTTATAAATTTACTAGTTTCTAAGCATATTATAAAATAAATTTAATATTAAAAATTAAAAATTTATTTTCAAGAGAAAATCTAGTTATAATATATTCTTTAATACTATTGTTTTTACTCTTGACATTTCTTGTAAAGTAGATAATACTCCTTCATTTCCTATTCCAGAATGTTTCCATCCTCCAAATGGCATTTCAAATGAACGATAGAAGCTTGCTCCATTTACTATTGCTCCTCCACATTCAAGTTTATCGGCTATTTTCATTGCTCTTGAATAGTCTTTTGATATTACACATCCACATAATCCATATGAAGATTGATTTGCAATTTCTATTGCTTCTTCTTCTGTATCAAATCCTATTACTGATATTACTGGTCCAAATATTTCCATATCTTTTGCAACTTCCATGTCTTTTGTTACATTATCTAGTATTGTTGGATAGTAATATGCATCTTCTCTTTTTCCTCCGCATACTACTGTTGCACCTTCTGCAACCATTTGGTTTACTTGTTCTTCTATTCTTTTTGCTGCATTTATATTTATCATTGGTCCCATATCTGTATCTTCCTGCATTGGGTCTCCAACTTTTAAATTAGAAATTACTTCGTTCATTCTTTCGATAAATTCTTGTTTTCTTGAGTTGTGTATTAAGAATCTTTTACTTGCACAACATACTTGACCACCATTATATAACCTTCCCCAGATAGTTTCTTTTACTGCTAAGTCCATATCTCCATCTTCTAAGAAAATAAATGCATCATTTCCACCTAATTCTAGCATTACATGTGTTAAATTTTTTGATGCTGTTCCCATTGTTTGTATTCCTGCTGCTGTTCCTCCTGTCAATGATACTAGGTGAACTCCTGGATGTCTTGCTAAAGCTTGTCCTACTGTTGGACCATCCCCTGTTAGTATTTGAATACATCCTGCTGGTACTCCTGCTTCTACCATTAATTTAACATATTCTATTAATGTTAATGGATTATAATTTGATGGTTTTACTATTATGCTATTTCCCATCATTAATGCTGGTGGCACTTTTTGGCAGAATAAGTCGCTTGGAAAATTGAATGGTATTATTGCAGCAATTACACCTAATGGATATCTTTTTGTTATTTGCATTGTTTTTTCTTGTCCTGCTTCTGTTCCTGCTGGTATACTTTCTCCATATAAGTGTTTTGCTCTTTCAATAAATCCTCTTGTTCCTATTCTAACATTTGCTATTTCTCCTCTTGCTTCTTTTATTGGTTTTCCTGTCTCGTTAGATAATAAAATAGCTAATCTTTCTTTGTTTTCTTCTACTAAGTCAACAAATTTATATAATATTTCTGCTCTTTCATATATAGAAACTTTTTCCCATTTCTTTTGTTCTTGAACTGCAACTTTTACTGCTTCATCTACATCTTCTTCTGTTACATTTGGTACTGTTTCTATTAATTCTTGTGTTGCAGGATTTACTACTTCAATTTTTGCTCCGTTAGAAGCTTCTTTCCATTCATAACCAATTAAGTTTTTCATAGTTGCTTCCTCCCTTTTACTTGAATTTATATTTTTACATACCATAACTTCTCCATCTTTATATTTTGTTATGGTACATTCATAATTTGTTTCATCATTTTGTGGTTTTTCCCCATCTCTTCATTCACAAAATGCTGTATCTGAAAGCATTAGTCCTCCACAAGTATTTCCAGCATGGTCTGTATCTCCATATTCTCCAAAAGTAAATGCCATTATAAATGGTGTATCTCCTACTACTTTTTTAATTGCATCTGATACTTCTCCTATTCTGTCTCCAATTGCTAATTTTCTTCCTCCACAGTGGATAAATAGATATGCTCCAGCTTTACCTGGTAATCTTTTTTGTAGTTTCTTAGCTGTTTTAGCTGCACCTTGTATTAATTCGTCAACACTTCCTTGCATTTGAATTATAGCAGTATTTACAGCCATATCATTTCCTATATTCATTGAACCATCTTCGTTTCCAAACATAGGGTGACGAATTGCTATTAAATCTCCTAATCTATCTTTTACTCCTAATGGTTCTGTTATTGTTGCTGATAATAAATTACTTCCCATTAAGTCTTTTTCTTTTTTTCCTGTCCATTCTGCATATTTCTTAATTGCTGGTACTCCATCTATTTCTACTAATGTTCTTTTTCCTTTTAATTTTGTGATTATTCCTGAATTTGTTGTTTCATGGTATGCTCCTGTAAATTCATTTTCAATTGGTGTGTTTGTGTAGAAAAATGCTACTGCAACACCATCTGAGAAAATTTGGTCATTTGTGAAGATTTTCCATTTTCCTTCAACTGTGTTATCTGCTGCACTTCCTCCTGAGAATGGAATTTCTCCTATTACATCTGCGATTCCTTTTACATATTGTTCTTCTTCTCCTGGTGATGCTACCATGTAATAGTAACTTGGGGCTTTGTCTGTTCCTACTTTTGCCATTGCTTCTTTTGCTACTTTTCTTGCTGTTGCTCTTGGGTCTTCTCCTCTTGGTGCTCCTGCTACTCCAACTGCCATGTTAGGGTCTCCTATTCCCATTATTCCTGTGAATCCGTTTTCTGATGTTATGAAGCCTCCTGGCGTGATTATTCCTCCACTTGATGTGCATCCTATTATTGGTGCTGTTCCTAGTTCTGATTTTGCGCCTTCTAATACTTTTTCTATGTTACAGTCTACTGATGTGTATAAGAATGCTACTTTTGTTTGGATTAGGTCTACTACTGCTTTTTGTGCAGATTCCTTTCCTTGTGTATAACTGTCTTTATTTGTGCTCCATGCTACGTTTGATTTTAACATAACGATTCCTCCTTCGTATTTATATTTATAAGTTGATTATAGCAATATTTTTTTTGGATAACAATATTTTTGGGGAATGTAATATAATTGTAATAATTGGCGAAAATTGTGTGTGGTTTGGTTTGGATCGTTAAAAGCTAAATATATAAAATTTTAAGGTTTATGGCTTCTTTCATAATTTAAGAATTTCTATGCAAAATTTTTGGTGCCCTTTCTGTGCTGGTCACTTTTTTTAAAAAGTGACCACTCGAACATTACCCAAAATTTTTGCAAAGAACTTCTAAAATTATTACAGTCGCACATAAACCTTAAAATTTTATATATTTAGCTTTTAACTACACTACTATTTTTTGGCTTTTTATTGCTATTTTATAGCAATTTTTAATTTGTTTTTTTAATTTTTTAGTTTGCTATTTGATTTGTATTTAGTATTTTGTTTTGGAGTTTTTGTTTATTTTTTATAATTTTTTATTTTTTTACTAATCACCTAAATTAATTCCTATATTTCTTGCTGTTATTACTAGGTCGTGGTCCATTGTTACTTTTCTTATGTTGCTTTCTGCTGTATTTCCTGATACTGCTCCTATTTTTGTGTTGTTTCCTACTACTTCTTCTAGTGTTGCTGAGTCTACTTTTCCGTTTTTTAAGACTGCTATTGTTCCGAATTTTCCTTCTAGTGCTAGTTGCATTGCTTTTACTCCGTATTTTGTTGATAGTACTCTGTCATATGCTGTTGGTGTTCCTCCTCTTTGCATGTATCCTAGTGTTGTGTTTCTCGCTTCTAGGCCTGTTAGCTGTTCTAGTTGTTTTGCTACTATTTCTCCTACTCCTCCTAGTTTTGTGTTGTCAACTCCTGCTCCGTTGTCTCTTGTTCCTGCTATTGTTATTTCTCCATCTTTTGGTTTTGCTCCTTCTGCTACTACTACTACACTGAAGCTTTTTCCTCTTTTCTTTCTGTTTTCTATTTTTCTTGCAACACTTTCTATGTCATATGGTATTTCTGGAATTAATGCAACATCTGCTCCTCCTGCTATTGCTGATTCTAGTGCGATCCATCCTGCATATCTTCCCATTACTTCTAATACCATTATTCTATGATGTGTTTCTCCTGTTGTGTGTAACCTATCTATTGCTTCCATTGCTACTGATACTGCTGTGTTGTATCCAAATGTTATTTCTGTACATGCTACATCATTGTCTATTGTTTTTGGTACTCCTATAACATTAACTCCTTTTGTTGAAAAGTCTCTTGCAGATTTTTGTGTTCCATCTCCTCCTAATGTAAAGATACAGTCAAATCCTGCTTCTTTAATATTTTGCACACACACATCTGATAAGTCTTTGTATTCAACATTTCCTTCTTCATCTATTACTTTATAATTAAATACATTTGCATTTGTTGATGAACCTATTATTGAACCACCTTTTGGTAATATTCCCTTTGCATCTCCATCTCCTGCTGTTGATAGTAATTCAAAGTCTTTTTTTAGTAGTCCGTTATATCCATCTATTATTCCATAACATTCTATACCATGATTTTCTGCTGTTTTTACTATTGCTCTTATTACAGCATTAAATCCTGATACATCTCCTCCATTTGCTAATATTGCTACTTTTTTTAACATAAAAATCCTCCCTTTCGTAAAAATCGTCCATATATAATTATACCAATATTTTTTAAAATTACAACATTTTGGTAAGATTTTATTTTACTAAAATCCACAAAAGTACTAAGGAATCAACACCGGGCGAAACAAATGGTTGGCATTAGCATCGCCATTGTGACTGACGAAACAGAAGGGACCTGTCGCTGTGTCAGAGTAACCGCCCCACGATGGAAGAACGGATAAGTTCCGTAAGAGAACTTTCATTAGTACTTTTAAGATTTTTAGAAAAAAAGCTTAATGAAAAATATACAACATCTCAAATTATTGATACTTTAAAAAATATGAATTTTTGTAAAGCAAATGAATTAGAGTATTTGCCAACATATTCAAGAAGTGATTTAACAGATAATTTACATGAAATATTTAAATTTAGAACTGACAATGAAATTACAACAACTACTTCTATCAAAAAAATTTTGAGAAATTTAAAAAATTAATCTATAGTACGCAATTTTTTATTAGTCAACAAAAGGCTGAAATTCTTTTATATCAAAGGTTATCATTCTTTTATCTTCTACAACTGTCAAATTCAGGAATATATCTATTTTTAACTTTAAAGCATTAATATTATTTTTTAATTATTGTTAAATTACATTATTTATTAAAATTAAAAAGAAAAACTAATATCGCCTCTTTTTTATAAGACTTTTATATTAGTTTTTCTTTTTAATAAAATTTTTATGAAGTCATTTTATCTATTGCATCCCCCATCCATCACCTTTATTTCCTGTACCAACTTGTATATTTATTGCAGATTTTGGTAATTTTACAATCATACGCATAGGATACAATTTTATCGTACTATTAATTAACTCATAACTCATTCCTACACCATATATTCCATTTCCCCAATTATATCCAAAACCTAAAGAAGGATTACTACCTCCACTATTGAAAATTAATCTTGTTGCGAAGGTATATGCTTTTACATCTCCTGAAGTCTTCACTAGTAGATTATAATAAATTTCACTGTCATTTAAAGAATTTTTGGTTTCTACTGTTTTCATATTATTTTTTACATCTGCATTCAAATTAAAATACATATTAGTGTATGTCATATATGAGTTTACTGTTACTAGATCTTCATATATTAACTCATTTTGTTCACTTCTTCCTAATGTTCCATTGTTATTAACTCCATCTATACTGTTGTTTGTACCAATTTCCTTTTTCCAAATGCTTGGTACTTGCATTGAACCATATTGAGTATAAGCTTTTAAATATTCTCCGTATGTTAAAAATTTTTGTACATAATCATATCCTGGATTAATTTTATCTATTACATCCTCTACTTTTATACTTCTTGCAATTGCTCCTATTGAATTATTACTATATAATTCTTTTGCTACATCATTTAGTACATAAACCATATTATTGTAACCTCTTGCAACTTTCATATTGATATTAGTATTTGCTGTTGTACTTATTAACTCTACATATCCATCATCTTTAATATCTAGCACTCTCCATTCAAGATTTTCTTTATATAATGTTTGAGCTACTCCTAAATAACTCTCAGGTATATAATATGATTGAGCACCTGTAGGAATATAATTTACATAATCCCCTACTCTTAATTTTTTCTCTTCAACATTACTTATATAAATACTTTTACTTGAAATATTCCCAGCTCTGTCTGTAACTGTAAAATAATATGTACCATTTGCTGTTACTATATATGTTGTATCATTTATTTTTCTTATATTATCATATGTTGTATTCGTTATACTTCCTATTTCTGATAAATTATCTGTTGCATTTATATATATTGTTACTTCACTTGCAACTCCTGTTGATGGATTTGTTGAATAATTTACATTTGGAGCTATTTTGTCTATATTACTTACATTTCCTGTTGCTATTGTCCCATAATTCACTCCATCTGTTAATCTCGCATATACTGGTCCATTTTCTGTCATTGTTACTTTTTGATAACTATTATAATCATACCAACTATATCCATCTTTACTATATTGTAATCTATAATTACTTGTTGTTGCTGTTATTGTTACTGTTACATTTCCATTTGTCCATCCACTTGGTGAATAACTAAAGTATATGTTACTATTTCCTCCTGGTATTTCTATCGTTGTCCCTGTTACTTCATATGACTCCATTTCATTTCCTGCATTATCTATTGCTTTTACTCGTATTTGATATCTTGTTCCTGGACTTAATCTTCCAAATGTATATGTTCCACTTACTTGCTCTTCTGTCCAGCTATATCCACTATCCTTACTAAATTTATATCCTCTTATTCCACTCTTTCCATCTGTTGTTGTTGCTTCTCTATCTGCTGTGTTTGCTGTTACTGTTATTGTATCTATTCCTGCACTCACAGTTGGTGTAAATATTATTGGACTTAATCTATCAATATTAGTTATTTGTGTACTTATACTTCTTGTCGCTTCTTGTGAATTTGGCTCATATAGTCTTGCATATATTGTTTCATTATTATCTACTACTGTTATTGGGCTTAAATATGTTTCCCAACTTCTGTTATCTTTTGAATATTGTAATATATATTCTTGTGCCATATTTGTAATTCTTACTGTTACTATTCCATTTGTCCAACTACTTGGTGTTTTTGTTATTTGTATTTGTTCTTCTGGATTTGGTAATGCATTTGTTTGTACATTTTTTTCTGTTGTTTCATATTCATTTCCTGCATTATCTATTGCTTTTACCTTTACTTGATAATTTGTTCCTGAAGTTAATCCACTAAATGTATATGTTCCACTTACTTGCTCTCCTGTCCAACTATATCCATTATCTTTACTAAATCTATATCCTCTTATTCCACTACTTCCATCTGTTTGTGTACCTTCTGCATCTGTTGTATTTCCTTCCACTACTATTGAGTTTGTTGTTTTTCCTTGGATATTTACTACGAATTCTTTTGGTTGTAATCTATCTATATTATCTACATTATATGTTGCACTTTTTCCTGTTTTTCCATTTTTAGTTAATCTTGCATATATTATTTTATTTTCACTTACTTCTATTGGTGCACTATAACTTGTATATTTACTTCCGTCTAATGAATATTCTATTCCATATCCTTGCTCTCTTGTACTTATTTCTACTCTTACTTGTCCTCTTGTCCATTCATTTGGATCTTTTGCAAAACTTATTCTTCCTTCTCCATCTGGTACTGTTATTTCTTCTTCTATAGTAGTATTTATAGTATTTGTACTAATTTCATTTCCTGCATTATCTATCGCTTTTACTTTTATTGGATATGTTATACCTGCTTTTAGATTTTCAAAAACATATCTTCCTTCTGCCTTTATATCTGTCCATGTACTTCCATTATCTTTACTAAATTTATATCCTTTTATTCCACTTTTCCCATCCTTCGTTGTTGCTTCTTTATCTGTTGTAGTACATTCAACTGTTATTGTATTTGTTGTTTTTGATATTCTTGGTGTAAAAATATTTGGTGATAATCTATCTATATTTTCTATTATTTTTGTTACTGTATTTGAACTTTCATTATTACCATTTACTGCTCTTGCTTGTACTTCAACTCCATTATCTTGTATTTCTATTTCATTTTCATATTTTTTCCAGTTGTTTCCACCATCTAAACTGTATTGTTTTGTTACATTTGTAATGTTAGTTGATATTTTCACTCTTACACTATTGTTTGTCCAATCTGTAGGTGTAGTTAATATTGTAACCTTTACATTGTTTATATCTATATTACTATCATTTTCATCTCCAACATATATAACATCATCAATTGTAACTTCAAATTTATATCCTTCTTTTGTTATTACTGTAACCAAATTATTTCCAACATCTGCTGTTATTCCTTTATTTTCTTTAAACATTTCATCTTGTTCTACTACATCAACATAATTATCTAGAAATTGAGCTATATCTGTTGTGTAATTATTTGTATATTCCAATTGCTTTAAAATTTCTAATTTTTCTTCATATTGCATAATTTCTGTTTCTCTTTTTGACTGTTGACTTTTTCCTAGCAATTTATTGTCTCCTGTCAATATTGATATTGAAATTCCTGCTAAAATTAATAATACAATTATTGTTACAGTTAACGCAATAATTGTTACTCCTCGTTGTTTTTTATAGCTAATTTTCTTCATTTGTTTCCCACCTATCTTTATAACTATTTTATTTAATATAAATATATCATTTTACTCATATAAAAGCAATAAAAAAAGAAATAATAAATATAAAAATATTTACTATTCCTTTCCTATTTTTAATTAATTTAATATTTTAATTATCATCAGTTCCTGTACTATCAAATGGTATAAATTTATTAACAACACTTTCTTGTTCTATGCTTTCAGCTCTAAACATCATAAAAGATGTATTTATTTTATTTTCAACTAATTGTTCTACTTCTTCTTGGCTTGCATGTTCTGCTAAAACTAATTCACTCACTAAAATTTGTTTAGCATTATTTAGCATTTTCTTTTCTCCTGTTGAAAGCCCTTTTTCCTTTTGCTTAAAACTTAAATTTCTAACGACATCTGCTATTTCATAGATGTCACCACTTTTCATTTTTTCCATGTTGTCTCTATAACGTTTATTCCAATTTTTATCCATTATTGTTTCATCTTGTGATAAAACACCAAATACTTTATCTGCTGATTCTTTGTTTATAATGCTTCTTACTCCTACCTCTTCTGCCTTTGTGGTTGGAACCATTACCTTTACCTCACCTGGCATTTTTAGTATATAATAAGATTGTTTTTGACCTAAAATGTCTTTTTCCTCAATTGCATCGATTGTTCCTGCTCCATGCATTGGATAAACTATTTTGTCTCCTACATTAAACATGTAAGTCAACTCCTTTCAGCATTTTTATTTATTTGGCAGAAAAAATATAATAAAGTTATGTAAATAGTATTAAATAACTTTATTGGATTTTTTAACCATATTTATTATACTACAAAAGACGGTAAAAGTCAAAGGCTTTACCGTCCATTTTTATGTGTATTTGTTGTTCAATTCCTTTATTCTCTAGGGTTAAAAAATTTTTTATATTTTTTTATTATGCTTTTTGGTTTGTTGAACCAAATCCTCCAATTCTTTCTCCTTCAGCACTGTCATCATCTGTCACTAAATATTTTTGGAATACTGCTTGGCCTATTGCTTCTCCTTTTTTTATTGTTATATCTTCATCTTTTACATTATAAAAAGCAAACATAATATGTCCATCATTATCTTGATTTCCATAATAGTCTTTATCTATAACTCCAACACTGTTTGCAAGAATTAATCCTTTTTTCTTTGGATTAGAGCTACGATTATATAACATTAATACTTCATCATCTTGCATATATGCTTTTATTCCTGTTTTTATCAAAGTTGGATTCATTCCTTTTTTGAAGCTTGGAACAACTACTTCCTCTGCGGCTTCTATATCATATCCTGCTGAAAATTTAGTTTTTCTAACAGGTAAATTAATTTCCTTATCTTCAAATCCTTTTGCTACTTCAAAACCTCTTATTTTTTCCATTTTTATTACATTCCTTTCTTGTATAAATTTTTTCTTTATTTATACTCGTATTTTTTCATATTCTAAATGATTTGTCAAGAAATAATTATATATTTTTTACATAAGAAAAGTAGCAAAATTCCCATACAATAATAAAAGAGCTACTCTCAGAATTTTTTATCCTAAAATAGCCCTTGTTTACTTATCTATTTATTCTATGCTCTTGATTCCACAATTAATTTTATACCAGTTCTATCTTCACCTTCTACTTCTACTTCTGCAAAAGCTGGTATACATACTAGGTCAACTCCTGATGGTGCTACAAATCCTCTTGCTATTGCAACTGCCTTTACAGCTTGGTTTAATGCTCCTGCTCCGATTGCTTGCATTTCTGCTTTACTTGATTCTTTTACTAATCCAGCTATTGCTCCTGCTACTGAATTAGGGTTTGATTTTGATGAAATTTTTAAAATTTCCATTTTCTTTTGCCTCCTATAATTTTTATTTTTTGTTGCAACTTTTACAATAACTATTTTATATTATATGGAAAATATTGTAAAGGTGTTTAAGCAAATTTTTGAGGCTTTTCATCGCAATAAAGCTAGTTTTTCGACATTTATTTCAGGTTAATTCTTTTTATTTCTTTTGTTTTATTTGTATCATCATCTATATCAACTATAATCCCATTAAAAATACATTCTCCTGTTGCTATTTTATATCTTTCTGGCAATGTTGTTTCAAATCTCTTTATTGAAGCAGATATTTCCATTCCTATTACAGAATTTTTGGGTCCCGTCATTCCTATGTCTGTTATATATCCTGTTCCTTTAGGCAATATTTTTTCATCAGCAGTTTGCACATGTGTATGTGTTCCATACACAAGAGTAGCTTTTCCATCTAAGTAATTTCCCATTGCAATTTTTTCAGCTGTTGCTTCAGCATGAAAGTCTACTACTATTATATCTACTTCTTTTTCTATTTTTTCTATAATATTTTTAGCTTCAATAAATGGATTATCTGATAATACATTTATATCTACTCTACCTATTAAATTTATAACTGCAATTTTCTTATTACCACATTCATATATTCCATAACCTTTTCCCACTACTCCTTTTGGATAATTAGCAGGTCTAATTAACTTTGGATGATCTATAAACTTGAATATATCCTTTTTTCCCCAAGTATGGTTTCCCATTGTTATAACATCAACATTTTGTGATAAGATATCATTAAAATTTTTTTCTGTAATACCCATTCCTTCTGCTGAATTTTCACCATTTACTATTATAAAATCAATTTTTTCTTTTTCCTTTATTCTCTTTAACTGTCGTCTTAATTCATTAATACCAGCACTTCCAATTAAATCTCCAACTGCTAAAATTTTCAAAATCATTCCTTCTTTCCTATACTTTCACTATCTTCTATATAATACTATACATTTTGCTTTTATGCAACTTTATTTTTCTCCAAAAGTTACAGTAGCTAATATAATTATTGTAGAGTAGCTGGAACTGGGGGATACTTATAATTTTTTTGGATTTTTGACGTTCGACTAGAATGAAGATTAGAATTGGTTAGGCTTTCGAA
>OLOF01000450.1_pt1 | contig 19333 bp, 21 predicted proteins | sample 1643121 | NCBI WGS metagenome assembly OLOF01 (sample SAMEA3136677, study PRJEB25190) | human gut metagenome | biome: human gut; feature: human-associated habitat; material: faeces | place: Austria | collected 2013
CATAAGCCGTGAGAGCGTCAATGGGCATCGTGTCTGGATCGCCAAGAGCCTGCATTTGAAAGGCTGTGTCGCCCAAGGAGATACTCGCCTTGAGGCAATCAAAGAGCTGGAGTCCAATGAAATCGCATGGCTTGAGACTGCCAGAATGCTGCATATCCCTCAGTCAAATTAACGCTCACACAATCGAAAATTCTTACTCCATCTATACCTTTGCGGTTAGGTGGAGTTTTTATGCAATTTGTTCTTGTGTTACAAAAACCAGATTTTCGATATTTATAAATGTAGATGGCTAATATGGACCATTGTTACCGGGATAATTTTAAGCCTTTTCCCCACACACGTGGGGTGATCCTATCCCATATTTTTTCTACAAGATTTCAGAAAGGAAGTGACCCCAATGCAGGTAATACATGAACTTTCATGGTTATGGAAAGGAATAGGTATTATCGCACTTGCAAGTGCAATTGTTCTCATTGCAGCGTTCAAACTGCACAAAGAAGAATATAAAATTGAGATTGCATGCATTATTTTTATCGTAACTATACTGATTGGTATTATTGTTATGATTCTATGCGCTCGGGTTCCGATGCCCATATAAGCAATAGGCATTGCAGATTGATTTTTATCGTTACGGTATCTTGTGCACTGCTGGCATCGATGGTGGTGATGGCGGGGGGGCGGCTCCTGAGGCGTGGGATAAATAAGCGCTACAATGCGCTGTAAGCGTTTCTAATCTTCAGTAGTTAAATTTCACATTCGTCCCATTGCCCGTCCTCCTGTCGCATCTGAGGACGGGCAACAGCATTTCATTTTCATTTCTTTATCAAAGCCAATGCAAGTCATTGGCGGAAAGCAGCTTCTACTTGAAACTACTTGTAAATTACTTGAAAGTCTTTCAAGTAAAGCCCGTATTTGAATTTTACATCAGGCGGCAGCGCAGGCATTTCGATCCAATATACGACCTCCCAGACGAAGGGCTCGAATTGAGGCTCAGATATAGTAAAGAAGCGTTTCCATATCGCATCGGATACCTTCCATGTGAACTCATTGCTAAGACTCTCTGGCCTTCTTCCGGCTGTTCCTCGGCAAGTTTGTGCCAGCCATCGGTTATCATAGGCATCCACCACTTGATATGTTTAATTGCCAACAGTCTCAACCCTTTAGGGTCGGGGTAGTTGACAAAATCGCATTCATACCCTCCATTCCGATTGTTCTATCCGCGTTTTATTCTTATCCAATTAGCGGTGCTCTTGCTGCTTCGAAATCCGGATAGATACTCAGACGAATCTCGCTCAGCTTATAATATTCGAGATCATCTTGCTGGTACAGCCTGAAATCCTTATCGTTATAGCATGCTGTCCATGCATTGAAGCCAATCAGAAAATCTGCGTCCGGCAGCGGCACTACCTCCATGATCGTGCCATACTGCGCAGCATCTTCTCCATCTCGAACGAAATACTCGAAAATTTCATCTTCATGCTCTTTTGCAAAAGCTCTAAAATCATCATAATAAATCATATACGTTTTCCTTTCTGTTTCTTAAATTCTGTTTTTTAGTTCTCACATAATCATTCTTTATCAGGGAATATCTACGTTCTCTGTGAAGCACATCCTAAACTTCACCCTTTTCTGCTCTCAAACGAATAGAACAAATGTTTGCTTTTCTATCAGGATATGGTATAATAATTACAAAGCAAAACCGCCTACATCCTTGTTTGAGAATTCTGCAATTTCTTCCGCTTCCAAGTGTGTTCTGGCTGGAAAGTGTAGCATGTGTTTGAAAACCATGTAATTTCACACCTCTCCAAATTCTCTCTTCTTGATAGATTGATAGTTTGAGTACCATGCAATTTTACTCTTCTTCCAAACCTGCACATTCGTGATTTTTAACGGCTGTAGGGCTTGAGCACCATGTAATTTTGCTTCCTTACAAAACAGCGGCTCTTTGATTTTTTGATGTTTGAGTACCCTGCAATTTCACACCCTTCCAAACCTTAAAAGACTTGACAATATAGTGGATATCTGTTTGAGCACCCTGCAATTTCACACCCCTCCAAATCGAGTGTGTAACATATAAATGGAACTGAATTGTTTGAGAACCATGTAATTTCACACCCTTCCAAACCCAGGATGATGCTGATGATGTTATGGTACATGTTTGAGAACCATGTAATTTATCTTCTTCTAAACCGAAAAAGAACCCGAGTTTACGAGTTTGAGTACCATGCAATTTTATCTTCTTCCAAACTGACTTATTTCTTTAAGCAGCTGTACGAGTTGTTTGAGTATCATGTAATTTTATCCTCTGCCAAACCTACACGGTTCACGAGTTGCAGACAATGCTGGTTTGAGTACCATGTAATTTCATCTTCTTCTAAACCGCCTGCCGACTGTTACACCTGGGCGTGTGTTTGAGTACCATGTAATTTTATCTTCTTCTAAACCGAAAAAGAACCCGAGTATGCCAGTTTAAGTACCATGTAATTTCATCTTTTCCCAAACCTGCACATTCGTGATTTTCAAGGGTTTGAGTCACTGCAATTTCTTTCTCTTCCAAACCGTGCAGCGGCGAGGTTTTGGTATGGTAGTAGTTTGAGTGCCATGTAATTTTATCTTCTTCCAAACCCAACACTGAAGTCTGAAGTCAAGTGATTTCACAAAACGTTTGAGTACCATGTAATTTCATCTTCCTCTAAACCCGCTTCGCGCAATAAATCGGTTGCGAGATAGTTTGAGTACCATGTAATTTCATCTTCCTCTAAACCCTCAAAACGCTGAGGGTTTCTCATCGACCTCTGCTCAAAGTAAGCACAAGTGCTCCTACGATTTCTTTGTGCCTTTCAAGTAGAAATGTACGCAAAAATATTGGGCCCTGTTTATTTGAGAACCATACGATTTTACTCTTCTTCAAAGTGGGCTGATTTGATTTGCCATACAAGATATGTTTGAGTACCATGCAATTTTACCCTTCTCCAAAGCGCCGTAGGACCGTGTTACCGAATTTGAGGGCTCTGTAATTTTTCATCAAAGTGTAGCATGTGTTTGAGTACCATGTAATTTTACCTTCTTCCAAACCGAGAAAAAATTAAGTTTGGTTTGAGTGCCCTGTAATCTTTCTCTTTCCAAACCAGTTCCGCCGCCAATCAAGTTTGAGCCCATGTAATTTCACGTCTGCCAAAACCACAGTGCAGCATTCGGAACATTTTTTCGAGTTTGAGTACCATGTAATTTTACCTTCTTCCAAACCAAATTCGTTGTTTCCTGTATATTTCTGTGCGTTTGAGTACCATGTAATTCACCCTTCCAAGCTGGAAATTCATCGGCACATCGAAGAAATCCGGTTTGAGCACCATGTAATTTCACGTCTGCCAAACCCACGGTGCAGCACTCGGAAAATCTTTTCGAGTTTGAGAACCATGTAATTTCATCTTCTTCTAAACCTTGAAAAAGGTCGTACGGTCACGGGTATGGTTTGAGTACCATGTAATTTTATCTTCTTCCAAACCCGATGTCGTGCGTCTGACTGAGTCTCTTGAGTTTGAGTGCCCTGCAATTTCTTTGTATTTGTAGCGTAGTACAGGTGAACCATTTCGGTTTGAGAACCCTGCAATTTTATCTTCTTCTAAACCGTTCTGTCCTGCACCGTCCAGTTTGAGTATCATGTAATTTTATCCTCTGCCAAACCTACACGGTTTACGAGTTGCGGGCTATGCTGGTTTGAGCACCATGTAATTTTATCTTCTTCTAAACCGCAGGCCTTGTACTGGAACTGACCGGTCTCGTTTGAGTACCATGTGATTTTATCTTCTTCCAAACCCTCAAAACGCTGAGGGTTTGGCATTAGCCTCTGCTCAATGTGAGCACAAGTCAACATATAAAGAGGTAACCACTCATGAACTATCTCTACTACATCGGCTACGCCTACACCGTTTATGTTGCCAAACAGAACCCTGTTAAGGGCTTTGGCGAAACCAACATCATCCGCGATCACGAGTTGACAACGGCAGACATCGTTGAACTGCAGCAATCGCTCGGAAAGAACCTGATCGTAAATAACCATCTTCAGGCCGTTCGCCCTAACATCTGGTCCCCTCCTCAGCCGCCGCAGGCGGATGTTGTGCTGACCAGCGTAACGCTGCTTTCGACAATGCGGGAATAATACCGTCTGAACAACAATGCCTTTCTCGGCGCTTTACGGGCCGGCATTTGCTATGCTATACTGTTTACAGTGATTAGTGTCGCAGAAGTCTGTGAGGCCTGCGACCTGAAAGGAAGGCTCTTTAGAGTCTTCCTTTTCTTTTTATCAAGAACTACCCCGATTTACAGGAGTTATCGCCTATGCTCAGTAATATACCATCAAAGTCCGATAAAAACGGCGCAGCCGAATTCATCAAGCACCAGAAACTATGTGACTTGGATTACTATTCCCGCTTTTCGCGCGAGGAACTGGAAACCAAGCACGCCGATATTCTGCATTTATACGAGATTCTTAAGAAAGACACCCGCGTTTGGATTGTCTTATCGTTCGCCCTGATTCCGGTTAGTGTGCTTATCTTACGGGACTTTTATCTGCTGTTTGCCAATCCCGCCTATGCCTTTTACACATCAAAAAATATGAACATCGCAGAGATCATAATTCTTCTCATACATATCGGAGTCCTTCTGCTGCACGCAGCATTCATCGCATTTTCCGTTTCTGACAGTTTCTATCTCCGCTTTCTTGGCCGGCAGAAAGAGACGGTCGAAGAGCTGCTTACCATCAATGAAACCAAGTAAAGGAGGCTCTTCTCTATGCATTTCTGCATTTTCAAGCGCAACGAAACGCTGGACGTACTTCTACTCCCCCACAAGGGAACAAACATGTACAGCTTCGTGAATCTTAGCAAAGGCCATATCTGCCCCTGCTTATTTCCCAGTATTGATGCCGCTATTGCTGACCTTGACGATCGGCAGAAACGTGGCTTGATTCTGGGATACGACATTATTGCTTAAAATCAAAAAGATCCCCTCTGCTCATTTTTGAGCAGAGGTTTTCTTTTGCCGCAAGCCGCCCATCGCCTGCGGATTCGATTCTTCATTTCTTTATCATTTTCGGAACACATACATTCCCTTGCTGATTCCTTAATTTTGGGCAAAGAAAAAAGCACCAGCAATGAGAAGTCATTACTGGCACTTTTAACGTGTCATTTATTGATTTTTTACCGTTACGGTATCACTGCTCACGCATCTTTGCGAAGCACTCGCTGCAATATACCGGGCGGTCAGATTTCGGCTCGAACGGAACGCGAGCCTCGCCGCCGCAAGCAGCACAGGTAGCGGTGAAGAACTCACGCGGACCGCGTGCAGCATTCTTGCGCGCATCGCGGCAGGACTTGCAGCGCTGCGGCTCGTTCTGGAAACCGCGCTCTGCGTAAAACTCCTGCTCGCCAGCGGTGAACACGAACTCCTTACCGCATTCCTTGCATACTAAAGTCTTGTCTTCGTACATGGTTTTTACCTCTCTTTGATACTGTTCCCTCGGGAAACTTGAAATATATGCGTACAGACACTGCGCCTGCTATCGCCTAAATAGGTTTAATGGCTGCCGATTTTCGCTTGATGCGCTGGACGGCATTATCCACAGATTTGATCGGTTTGTGCAGCGCTTCGGACATCTCTTCATACGATAAGCCGTCCAAAAACAACGTCAAAACCTGTGCCTCAAATTCAGACAAAAGCGAGTAGAGCTTCTTTTTCCGCTCTTCCCTCTCCTCATTGCCGATAACAAGCGATTCAGGATCACCATTCGGTGCAGTTACCCGGGTACGCGATTCCGCAAGGTCTTCAAACAGAGGTCGATCGATTGACATGGACTGATTGAGCGGGTCGTGCTTGAGCGACGCTGCTGCCTTCACTGCGGAATAAATCTTCCGCGTGATGCACAACCGTGCAAACGCTCCAAAGGGTGCGCCCTTACTCTCGTCGTACTCCCGGACGGCATTCAGCAGCCCGAGCATACCCTCCTGCATCAAATCCTCTGCATCGGCGCCTGCCAGAAAGTAGGGCCGCGCACAGGTCTTGACCAGACGGGTATAACGACGGATCAGATTCTCCATCGCGGGTCCGTCTCCCTGCCGTGCCAGACGGCACAGCTTTTCATCGGAAATCCCGTTCGATGGCTGTATTTGATAATCATTTCTCATATCAATAGCTATTATACGCGGTAGAATTGGAAATGTCAAGAAACGATTGTCATCTTTACCGATATCACACAAAAACACGCTTCTGCTTTTATGCAATTATGACAATATTATTAACGTTTTACTCTACAGTTACCGACTTTGCCAAGTTGCGCGGCTTATCAACATCACAGTTGCGCTCCACTGCGATATAGTATGCCAAAAGCTGCATCGGAATAATCGAAAGCGAAGCGGAAAATTCATACAGGCACTTCGGCAGGCGCACGATGTGCTGGCAGACCGACTCGTCCCCGGTGAAATCGTCCGTAGTGACGAGCACGACGCTTGCGCCGCGCGCTACAACCTCACGGATATTGGAGACTGTTTTCTCAAACAGTGCCGGCTGCGTTGCCAGAGCAACAACCAGAGTACCCTCCTCGATCAGAGAAATGGTGCCGTGCTTAAGCTCACCGGCAGCATACGCCTCCGAATGAATATAGGAAATTTCCTTCAGCTTGAGCGAAGCCTCGAGCGCGGCGGCATAGTCCAGCCCGCGGCCAAGGAAGAACACGCTCGAGCGGTTTGCATACAGCGTAGCGATACGCTGCATATCCGACTGGCATTTCAGGGTCTGCTCGATGCACTCCGGCAGGCGCTGGAGCTCAGCGCACAGCGCACGCTCGTCACCGATGGAAATCAGGCCGCGCACACGCGCGATCTTAACCGAGATGAGGTACAGAGCGGACAGCTGTGCGGAATATGCCTTGGTTGTCGCAACCGAAATCTCCGGGCCGGCCCAGGTATACAGCACACCGTCTGCCTCGCGCGCAATCGTCGAGGAAACGACGTTTACGATCGCAATCGTGAACGCACCTGCCTGCTTAGCCAGACGCATGGCAGCCAGCGTATCCGCCGTCTCGCCGGACTGGCTGATAACGATGCACATATCCTTTTTGCCGATGATCGGGTTCTCATAACGGAACTCACTGGCAACCTCTGCCGTGCAGCGAATGCGGCACATCGCCTCAATCACGCGCTTGCCGACCATGCCTGCGTGCAGTGCAGAGCCGCAGCCGATGATATGGATATGCTCGATCTCACGCAGACGCTCGTCGGTCAGACCGTTGTCCTCGAATACAACCGCATCATTTTTGATACGCGGCTTAACCGTATCGGCAACTGCCTTGGGCTGCTCCATGATCTCCTTGAGCATAAAGTGCTGGTAGCCGCCCTTTTCCGCTGCAGACATATCCCACGTTACGGTCATGATTTCCTTCTCTACCGTATCGCCGAACTCGTTCATGACAACTACGCTGTCCGGGCGAACGATTGCAACCTCGTTATCATCCAGAATAATGTAACGCTTGGTGCGATTGATAATAGCGGTAATATCGGATGCGATCATGTTCTCGCCCTCACCGATACCGATAACCAGCGGGTTGCCGCGGCGTGCAGCAACGATCTCCTGCGTGTTATCCATCGAGACTACGCCCAGTGCGTAAGAGCCGCGCAGACGCTGTACGGCCTGCAGAACGGTCTTTGCCAGATCCTCCTGCTTGCCGGTGTGCAGATAGTCCACGAGGTGCGCGACAGTCTCCGTATCGGTCTCGGACTTAAACTCGTAGCCGTGTGCCTCCAGACGCTCACGCAGCTCCTTGTAGTTCTCGATAATGCCGTTGTGTACAACTGCTACCTTGCCCTTGCCGCCCAGATGCGGATGCGAGTTGCGGTCGGACGGCTCGCCGTGCGTTGCCCAGCGGGTGTGGCCGATACCGCAGGTGCAGTACATGTCGCCGCCTTCCTCCTTGATCTTCTCCTCAAGGTTTGCAATGCGGCCGCGCGCCTTGACAACGCGCAGACCGTCCTTCGTGAAGGCAGCCACACCAGCAGAGTCATAGCCACGGTATTCTAGACTGTACAGACCCTTGATGAGAATCGGAAGCGCGTTCTCGCGTCCGGTGAATCCAACGATTCCACACATAAAATAATACTCCTTTGCGACGGTAAATATAACATATCTTCCGCAACATTTCAGTATGAGCCTTAGGCAGCACGGAACAATGAAAGCTGCGGCTTCTTGCGCGAACTCCGGTCGCGCCTTGTCGGTCCGCAAAACTCTCTCACAAATCGCTCTTGTTTAATTATTCCGTATTGCCTTACCTCAATATATGCGGTGGTACTTGTGTAATAAGTAATAAGAAATTGGTGCTACCGGGCAATTTGGCAAGAGCAGTTTGCGAAAGATTTTGCGTTCTGAAGAGCGTAAACGATTCGCAAAGTGCCGCAGACAAATTGTGCGGTAGTGCCCTAAAAAAGGGTATAAAAATAGTGCGTTACGCATAACTGCTCTGTCGATACGGTCGCCCGTATGTTTTAACAGCCTGCTGACGATCAACCCACTTGTGACCGAAGGGCACCCGCCGAATACTTTCGATTAACCCTTTCCTCGTCAACTGCGATACCGGCTGCACCGCAGTTCTGGCGCTTAGCATGTTATGGAATTGTGCGCAAATGCTCCCACCTCCCTGTTCAGAATGCAGAAAGTGGGTGTGCAAACCACACCCACTCCCGTTGGCTCTTTTATATTATACAACAGACTCGATGACTTTGGCAACCTTTTTTGCCAAAGTATCTACCTGCTCACTGTTCGTGCCCTCTACCATGACGCGCACGAGCGCCTCCGTACCGGACGGGCGAACCAGGATTCGGCCGTTATTGCCCAGCTCTGCGGAAGCCGCATCGATAGCCGCCTTGACCTCGGGCAGCTGCTGCAGGGTAGCCTTCTTATCGTTCGGCACCTTGACATTGATCATCAGCTGCGGCCACGGCTCAACCTCAGCTGCGATCTCCGAGCATTTCTTGCCGCTCGCCTTGAGGATAGACATAAACTGCAGTGCAGTCAGCTCACCGTCACCGGTGGACGCATACTCAAGAAAAATAACGTGTCCGGACTGCTCGCCGCCCAGAATGTAGCCCTTCTTGAGCATCATTTCGAGCACATAGCGGTCACCTACATTGGAGCACTCGATCTTCATGCCGTTCTTATCGGCGTAGGCGTGCAGACCCATGTTGGACAAAATGGTGGCAACAAATGCGCCGCCGCGCAGCTTGCCTTCCTTCTTCATGTGTGCCGCGCAGACTGCCATAATGCGGTCGCCGTCCAGCTCCTCGCCGGTCTCGTCTACGATCAGGCAGCGATCCGCATCACCGTCAAAGGCAACGCCAAGATCAAAATTGCCCGAGCGGACGCGCTCCTTCAGCTGACCGAGATGGGTGGAGCCGCAGTTATCGTTGATGTTGATGCCGTCCGGCTCATAGAAACGGATTTCCGCCTTGCACTCGACCAGACGCATGAGGCGCTCCACCGTTGTGGAGGAGGAACCGTTTGCACAGTCCACCGCCACGCGCAGACCGGACAGGTCGCCCTTGATGGTATCTGCAAGGTGGTCGGTGTACTCGACTACCGGGTCGATCTCGCTTTTGAGTACACGGCCGATCTTCTCGTGGGTCATCTTCGGAATAGACTCGAAATCGTCGATCAGGTCCTCAATTCTTGCCTCGGTTTCGTCCGGCAGCTTGTAGCCGTTGCCTGCAAAAATCTTGATACCGTTGTACTCAAAGGAGTTGTGGCTTGCGGAAATGACAATACCCGCGTCTGCCTTGTGCTTGATGGTGAGGAAAGCGACCGCCGGCGTCGGGATAACGCCGAGCAGCTCTACATCCGCGCCAACCGAGCAGATGCCCGCGACCAGCGCGTTCTCCAGCATATCCGAGGATACACGGGTGTCCTTGCCGATCAGCAGCTTCGCCTTGCGGCCGTGTGCAGACTCCTGCGTGAGTGCGTATGCCGCTGCCGCGCCGATCTTAAACGCCAGCAGTGCATCAAGTTCCGAGTTCGCAACGCCGCGAACGCCGTCTGTTCCAAAATATCTACCCAAATGAAACACCTAACTTTCTTGTATGATAAAGGCGGTAAAACGATTGAATTACAGCATTTGCTGTCCGTCCGCCGGTTCCATATTCAAATGACGGTAAGCCTGCAGCGTCACGCAGCGTCCGCGCGGCGTGCGGCTGAGAAAGCCGATCTGCATGAGATACGGCTCATAAACATCTTCCAAGGTGATCGCTTCTTCGCCGATGGTCGCAGCCAGCGTATCCAGTCCGACCGGACCGCCGCCGTAGTTCTGGATGATGCTTTTGAGCATCCTGCGGTCTACGTTATCCAGACCCAACTCATCAATCTCGAGCGCACGAAGCGCAATGTCGGCACTTTTTCTGTCAATCGTACCGGTGCCGATTACCTGTGCGAAGTCTCGCACACGGCGCAGAAGCCGGTTGGCGATTCGCGGCGTACCGCGGCTGCGGCGCGCAATCTCGAATGCGCCCTCGTGCTCGCACGGCACATTCAGGATACCGGCCGAGCGTTCAACAATACCGCACAGCTCCTCCGGCGAATACAGCTCCAGACGAAGCATGACGCCGAAGCGGTCACGCAGCGGACTGGTCATCTGACCGGCACGCGTAGTCGCGCCGATAAGCGTAAATTTCGGCAGGTCGATACGGATCGAGCGCGCCGAAGGCCCCTTGCCGATGATGATATCGAGTGCATAGTCCTCCATCGCAGGATAGAGAATCTCCTCTACCGCACGGTCGAGACGATGGATCTCGTCAATAAACAAAATATCATTCTCTGAGAGATTTGTCAATAAAGCCGCCAAATCTCCCGCTTTTTCGATCGCCGGACCGCTCGTAACACGGATATTCACGCCCATTTCTGCGGCAATGATGCCCGCGAGCGTGGTCTTGCCCAGACCCGGCGGACCGTACAGCAGCGTATGGTCGAGCGATTCACCGCGCATTTTCGCGGCCTGTATGTAAATGCTCAGGTTTTCCTTGGCTTTTTTCTGACCGATATAGTCCGCCATGGATTTCGGACGGAGCGAATTCTCGGTCTCGTCCTCGCTGAGCTGGCGGGTGGAGATGATGCGCTCATCATCCGTCATGCCGCCGAAAAATTCAATACTCAAAGGTACACTCCCCTACTTGATCAGGCTTTTATCGTCCAGAATCAGGACTTGACCAGCTTTTTCAAGCACTGACGGATGATCTCGTCCGCCTCCATGCCGGCAGCATCCAGACCCTCCATTGCGTGCAGCGCCTCTGCCTGCGTATAGCCGAGCACCATAAGCGCCGCGACTGCCTCCTGCGTGTGGTTGACACCGCCGGAAACAGCGGCTGCCGCCACCGGAGACGCTGCAGATGCGGTCTCCAGCTGCTCCTTGCTCATCTTGTCGCGCAGCTCAAGTACAATGCGCTGTGCAATCTTCTTGCCAATGCCCGGCGCCTGCATGAGCATTTTTTCATCGCCGGTGATAATGCTGAGCGCCAGTCTGTCCGGCGGTGCGACCGACAGGATGGACAGTGCCGCCTTCGGACCAACACCGTTAACGCTGGTCAGCATCAGGAAGCAGGACTTCTCCTCCTCGTCGATAAAGCCGTACAGCTCAAACACGCCCTCACGGACATTGAGCCAGGTCAGCAGACGCGCTTTTTCGCCGGTTTTCAGCTTGCCGATGGTGTTCTGCGAAGTGTGGCAGGCATAGCCTACACCGCCGCAGTCGATCACCGCAAGACCCTGCTGGAGCACGGAAACCGTGCCGTCTACATAATAAAACATCTATTTAAACCTCATAATAAGCCTTCATAGCGCATGGCCTGCCGGGAATGCCCGTGGCAGATGGCCAGCGCAAGCGCATCCGCGGCATCGTCCGGACGCGGCAGCTTGGTGAGATGGAGAATGCTTTTCGTCATTTCCATCACCTGTTTTTTCTCCGCGCCGCCGTAGCCGACAACGGACAGCTTCACCTGATTCGGTGTATAGGATACCGGATGCAGTCCCTTCTGGGCCAGCGCCAGCAGAATTACACCGCGCGCCTGCGCAACCTGAATGCCGGTTGTGACGTTTTTCGAGAAGAAAAGCTCCTCAATTGCCACCTCGTCCGGGTGAAATGTGTCCACCAGCGTACAGATATCATCGTAAATCTCACATAAGCGCAGGTGCATCGGTGTTCCGGGAGCGGTTTTTGCCGCACCGTACTGCACCGGCGTAAATTTCATATTATCGAACCGCACCACGCCATAGCCAATCGTGCCGTAGCCCGGGTCGATGCCAAGAATCGTTATCATTTCTTTATAACCTCAAAATTATACCACGTTCGCACACATTGTGCAATAAATTTTAGTGGCAGGTGAATGGAAAATTGAGAATTGAGAATGGAGAATGGAAAATGAAGGTGTCCGCCCACAGGGCGGTAATTAAATAACGCGCTTTGCGCGCAACCTCAATTCTCCATTATCCATTTTTCATTCTCAATTCCGTTTCTGTTGGCATAACCGCGCCCTTATGCTGCACGGTATACGCCGAACATTCGGACGAAAATGTCAGATAATCCGCAAGTTTCTCCTGCGGAATGTCTGCGAGCGTTTCCGCTGTCACACCGTCGCGGGTAAGCTGATACAGGAACGACCCGATGAACGAATCGCCCGCTCCGGTGGTATCCGCGACCGTCACCGGCAGCGCTTTGGTTTCGGCGCTCGCGTTCGGCGTGTAGGCTGCCGCGCCGCCCGCGCCGCGTGTCACAAGCAGCAGCCTGCGGCCCCGCGAAAACAGAAGCTCTGCCGCTTCCCTCTCGGTTTTGCAGCCGGTGCAGAATTCAACTTCATCATCCGACAGCTTCACGAGGTCTGCATACGGCAGGAACTCACGAATCGCTGCCTGACAGCTTTCCGGGCTGCCCCACAGCGGCAGACGCACGTTAGGGTCAAACGAGAGGAACGCGCCTGCGTCCTTTGCCAGCCGGATGGCCTTGCGATGTGCCTGCTTGACAGGTGCATCTACCAGATCGACCGAGCAGAAGTGCAGCACGGCACAGTCCGCGAAAATATCCGGCGTGATCTGTGCTTCATCGAGAAACAGGTCTGCCGAGGGATTGCGGTAGAAGGAAAACTCGCGGTTGCCGTTCTTATCAAGTGAAACAAACGCCAGCGCGGTATTTGCCCGTCCGGTGCGGAACACACTCGAGGTATCCACGCCGTTTGCGTGCAGCGTTTTGAGAATGTGCGTACCGAATGCGTCCTCTCCCACCTGCGAAATCATCTGCGCTCTGCCGCCGAGACGCGCCACTGCGGTTGCCACATTGGCCGGCGCACCGCCCGCGACACGCTCAAACTGCACGACCTCATCAAGTGCACAGCCGCGCTGCTGCGGCACGAAATCAATGAGTAGTTCGCCGATTGCCACTACTTTTTTCATCGTTCATTCCCCCAGAATATGTCGGTAAATCGCCTGCGCGACGCCGTTTTCCGTATTGCTGCCGGTGATAACGTCCGCTGCTTCGCGGATGCACGGCTCGCTGTTTGCCATGGCGACGCCCAGCCCCGCCATCTGCAGCATGGTCAGATCGTTTTCGCTGTCACCGATGGCGATGATGTTGGCCAGCGTGCAGCCGAGGTGATGTGCCAGCCATTCCAGTCCGCGTCCCTTGTGCACACCCACGCGGTTGACCTCGACATTGCGCAGCTCTCCGCCGTACATGACGGACGGCGCAAGCTCGAAAATACCGTATTTATCGAGCGCAGCCGTCAGCGGCGCGATTGCATTCGGGTCATCGTGATAAAGAATCGCCTTGGTGAACGGGCGCGGCTCGTCTGCGAGCACAGCGCGCCACGCATTCTTGTCCCCGACAAAGTGATAACCCTCGTCGGCCTCGTCCATCACGACCCGTCCACGCCGCTGCAGGTTTTCGAGGAAATGCCGAAAAGCATGTCCATAGTACAAATCCTGCGTGGTATACAGGCATGGGTCGGTGTCAATGGCAGTGCACTCGTTCAGGATGATGTCCACCATTTCTGTGCTCAGGCCGTCGAAAAACGCCGGTTCCCTGTCGTCCGGATGCTGCACTGCCGCGCCGTTTGCGGTGACGAGCCAGTCCGGTGCGGCTTCCAGCTGTTCGCTGAAGCGGCGCACCTCGCGCACGTTGCGTCCGGTGCACAGCACGATCTGCACGCCCGCCTGCTGCGCCATGCGTACCGCGCGGGCGTTCTCCGGCGTGATGCGGCTCTGCGCATCCAGCAGCGTTCCATCTAAATCCAATGCCAGAATTTTGTATTGATTCGTCATATTCATACTCGTTTCCTGTTCTCATTCGCGCAGCATGGCACGCCGCGCACGATAATCGGGTAAATAGCGCTCCACCAGCGCCCAGAACTGCGGTCCATGGTTTTTATGTGCAATGTGCGCCAGTTCATGCACCACCACATAGTCGATAGCGGGTTCGGGATAGTCCATCAGCCGCCATGAGAAGCAAATACTGTTTTTGCCGCTGCACGAGCCGAACCGTGTTCTCGCTGAGGTGATCTTCAGTCCGGTCGGGTACAGGTTCATCAGTTTTGCGTAATACTGTACCTTGGGCGGCAGCTCTATTTTCGCTCGGCGGATAAGCTCAGCCTGCTTGGCCTCATCCGGCTCCGGATGTGCCGCACGGCGGGACTGCTGATCAGCAAGTGCGCGGACTATCCAGTCCGTATGCTCCGCGACAAACCGTTCAATACGGTATTTTGCCAGCCGCAGCGGCGCACGAACGATCACACGCCCCTCGCGTGTTACCTGCACAGCAAGCGTCTTGCGTTTGGAGCGAACCAGTTCGTACTCGATCATATTACTGTCCCTTGCGCTCCAGATTGCGGTTGTAGAAGAACACCGCGACCGAAATGCCGCAGATCAGCAGATAGCCGAGGACGCTCCAGCCGTCCGGCAGCTGGCCGAACAGGAAAAAGCCGAGGACAGCCGAGAAGATGACCTGCGTGTAGTCGAACACCGAAATCTCCTTGGCCGGTGCGTTGGCGTACGCAAGCGTTACGCCGAACTGTCCGAGCGCGGCTGACGCACCTGCGCCGATCAGGCAGAAGAACTGTCCCCATGTCATTGGGTGGTAGTCCATGATCATAGACGGTACGCATACCAGCGTGGAGAACATCGAGAAGAAGAACACGATGCGGGCGCTCTTTTCGCCTTTCCGGCTGAGTGCGCGCACACAGGTGTAGGCCGCGCCTGCACCCATGCCACCCAGCAGACCGATAATTGCCGGGAAGGTTGCCGAGGAAAAACCCGGCTTGATAATCAGCATGCTGCTGCCGAATGCCGCAAGCACCGCCGCGTACTGGAATACGCTGGCCCGCTCCTTCAGCAGAATGAGCGAAAAGATGATAGCGAAGAACGGCGACATTTTATTAAGAATGTTTGCATCTGCCAGTACGAGATGGTCAATAGCGTAGTAATTGCAGAAAATGCCGAGTGTGCCGCAGGTTGCGCGTATGATCAGCAGCGGCAGGTTACCCTTTTCCCACTTAAAACCAACCTTTTCGCGGCACAGCACCACGGCGGCCACTGCCACCGCGACCAGATTGCGGAAAAATGTTTTCTGCGTGAACGGCAGATCACCCGCCAGACGCACGAATGCCGCCATCATCGCAAAACCGAATGCGGACATGATGATAAAACCGATTGCCTTACTTTTTTTAGAAAGCACTGAAGTCTTCCTCCTTTTTCGCTGTGAGTTTTCTGACTGCTTCTATTGTAACACACAAACTGTTTCGCGTGTCAGAGAAATCGTCTGTTTTTCGCGTTTTGAAATTTTTTAAAAAAATTTGAAAAAAGGTGTTGACATTTGGCGTCCACATGGATATAATAATTCTTGTCGCTGACAGTGAGGCGACTCGATGAGAACAGAATGCGAGTGTGCTGGAACTGGTAGACAGGCACGTTTGAGGGGCGTGTGTCGATCGACGTACGGGTTCAAGTCCCGTCACTCGCACCACCTTCTTTCAACAACCAAATATGCGGATGTGGCGGAATGGCAGACGCGCTAGCTTCAGGTGCTAGTGTTCGCAAGGACGTGGGGGTTCAAGTCCCCCCATCCGCACCAAGTTAAAGAGCTTCGAACTTATGTTTGAAGCTCTTTTTCTATGCTTTTTACGGTGTTAAGTTTTGTGATGTAATTTGTGAAAAACCGGTGTCTACCACAAGTGTCTACCAAACTCGCAGCGCTTCATTTTAGTGCTGATTTTAGTGCAGGTTCAGCACCTTTTAACGAGTTTTAGGATGACAGGATATCATTTCAGGACATATGCTGCCGATCGGCAGCAAAAGCACAATTTCCGCATCACCAAAAGAGCTGAAACTCAAAAGTTTCAGCTCTTTCACACATTTTCAATTACGCCCTGCCTCCGCTACCTTCATGCGCGAATACCCAATCGGCATATTCAACGGTACGCTTGCGCGAATCGAGTAGTATACACCATTTACGGTCTGCAGCAGCACGCGATCGCCCTTAGAGAGATTCGGCAGCCAGCCTGCGTCCTGCTGCGCTGTCTCGTTGTAAATGCCGAGATTATATCTGCTGCCGGGTATCGTCACCGCAAACGCGCTGACCGTCTCACCGTTTCCCAGAAAACTGTAAAACGGCTTGTACTTCACATCTTGCGTCAAATACACATTCCGGTAATAGCCGCTGATCGAATGCAAACCGATATTAGCCACCTCAGCCAGTGCCGTATTCGATACCGAAGCCGTCTGCTTCGGCACTGTCCACCCAGGATACAGCGTCGAGAACTCCGGTAGCGGCTCTACTGTGCCGTCGCTGTGCTGAATGGCTGCTGCACCATTCACTGTCCACGCCTGACTGCCGTAAATGGCCTTCTCGCGTGCGGCTGCTGTGTCGGTATTCGCCGCACCGGCGCTCATCATCAGCGCAGAGACCGCCATGCAGCCAGCCAGCGCGGTGCTCAGTATTTTCCGAAATCTGTTCATCATTTAACCCTCCCTGTTTGTTCTCTAACCGCTATCCATACCTTACCGATTCTACAATTTCAATGAATCATCTAAATCACCTCAAAAAGCAGTTATCCAAGCAGATACCCCATGCACATTGCGTTTGTCATAGTCTACCTGTAAGATAACTGCTTTTCACTGAAATTACAACCGGCTGTTCCTGCTTAGTCGTTATTCGTTCCTGCTTTGCACGTTAAGGAGCAAAATATCGCAGATGAACCGGTCGTTCTGCTCGTAAAACCGAATCAGGCCCTGATTGTGTTCCACCGCCTGCCGCATATTCTGAATGCCGAAGCCGTGGCGATACCGGATATTTTTCGTGGTACGCAGTGCCGGATTGTCCGGCAGCACCGGATGTGCGATATCATTGGCAATCACAATCGAGCTGTATGCTCCCTGCGGCTGAATATGAATATCCACCACCTTGCGCTTACTGTCTTTCGCGGCGCGAATCGCATTGTCCAGCGCATTGCCGAGGATGACGGTAATATCCTCCGGCGAAATACCCGCCAGCGGTGTTGTAATAATAGCACTCAGCCGAACGCCTGCCCGTTCTGCGGCTGCACTTTTGCTGTTGATGATCGCATCCAGCACCTTGCTGCCCGAAAACATGATCAGCTTGTTGACCGTATTCTGCTGCTGCAGAAGCTGTCTTGTGTACTGCTCGATACCCTCGACATCCCGTTCTTCCGCCATAGATAAAATGCAGAGCAGATGATTTTTGAGGTCATGCCGCAGCGCACGAACCGTGTCATACATGTTCTCAATGTCCTTGGCGTTTTCCTGCAGGCATTCGTTCTGCAGCGCGAGCAGCGCCATTTCGGTCTGGATTTTGCTGACCTGCCCCAATCGAACAAACAGGAAATAAATCAGGATATTCAGCGCCAATACGATGCACACCGCATAAAATACAATATTTTGAATATGCGGTTCCTGTATCGCCGCATACATCATCAGCGTAATCGTAATAATGGATAATGTCGGAATCGCTGCCAGCGGGATGACATCCAGCCATTTGATTTTACCGTTTTCCTTCACCCGCAGGATAATCCGCGTGATAACAAAAAACAGCAGCTTGGTTATCAAAATCGAGATAATACGAACCGAATTAAACCGGCTGAGCAGCAGAGTAACATTATTTCCTGATAGTTTTGCAACAAGCAGTGCCGTAAAAGTTGCAATAACAGCCACAAGGCCCATTGTAAATGCAGAAACAAATATCTTCTGCAGAATTGACCCGCGCAGCAAAATACAGCAAAACGCAATGTTGATCAGTATCTGTACCAAGCTTGCATAGCCTTCATACAGCTTCCCCCAGGAGAAAAAGGCTACACTGCTGAAGGACAGCACGCCAAAGAGTGCCGTCCATATATATTTCGCCGGGCAGGCCATGCGGTAGCCGAAATACTGCACTAAGAAGCTCAAAATAAGGGTTACTTCCACGGCGTTAATCGCCATCTCAAACCAGAAATTCATGGGCGCAGGCTCCTCATATACGCCATAAAGGCGGTCTGTGTTTCCTCTGCCTTGGCGCGGCTGACCGGCAGGACTGTCCCGTCCGTCAAGGTGACGCTCGTCCGGCTGCAGATTTGAACAAACCGACAGTTCAGCAGATAACCAACGTGGCAGCGCACGAAAAAGCATTTGCTGAGTGCGGCTTCAATATCGCTCATGCGTGCCTTAAACCGCAGGGATTTCTCGTTGTAATGCACAACGATATAATGTCCCTGACTCTCAAAATACGCAATTTCCGTGATTGGAATGCGGGTGCTGCTGCCGTTCATCGTAACTGTGTAATGCATCTGCCGGCTGTTGAGAAGCTGCATCATTTTCTCTATCACCTGCGGCAATTCCTCCAAATGCGTTTTACGGAGAAACCAGAACGGCTGAAACGCAAACGACTGATACACCAGATCTTCCATGCCGGACAGGAAAATGATAAGAGGCTTCGACGGCATGGCTGACAGCTCTTCCGCGACCGAAAAGCCGTCTTTTTCGGGCATATCAATGTCTAAAAACAGCACATCCGTCGGCCTGCGTGTAATCTCGCGCAAGGCTTCCACGCCCGTGTGCGCGGACACGATCTCCGGTGTGATTCCGTATTTTTTGAAAACGGTCAGCAAGCGTTTTTCAAAGACCTGCGTGAATGCGGTATCGTCATCGCACAGTATAATGCGCATGAGTGCTCCTCCCTGTTGTGTTCTGAATTAAGGCAACACCGCACAATTAAGACTGCGGTGCTTTGCGGAAATTTTGTGTCCTGACTTTGTTGCAGTTTCACGGTAAT
>OLOF01000452.1_pt1 | contig 19319 bp, 18 predicted proteins | sample 1643121 | NCBI WGS metagenome assembly OLOF01 (sample SAMEA3136677, study PRJEB25190) | human gut metagenome | biome: human gut; feature: human-associated habitat; material: faeces | place: Austria | collected 2013
AGGGGAGATTCACAAGAGGGTGGAAAACCGCAGGTTGTCTACCCTCTTGTGCGCCTGCCGCGCGTAGCGGCAATTCCCCGCTGTGGTTCACGGCAAAGCTCCCCGCCCGGACAGGGCGAACCGCCTGCGCGGTTCGGGCACACCGGACAGCCTGTGCCGCCGTTTCCGTATCGGCTTTTCGGTTTGCATAGGGCAACAATTTTGCCCGCATATTGACTTTCGGCTGTGCATATGCTATCATAAAGCGCAATAAGGGAGTAGTCGGCGCGGTTGTTCCGCCGCGCGGCAGAGCCAACATACTGGGGAGGACGCTCCTCTGGTTTTGCATGAAATGACGAGACTTATCTGTTCTACGCGGCAGATGGGTCTTTTTTTGTGCCTGTTTTCCGCCGGATAAACGACTGAGGAGGACAAGAAAATGGGTTTACTGGAGTTGTTTTTGATCGCAGTCGGTCTGTCGATGGATGCGTTCGCGGTGTCTGTCTGCAAGGGACTGAGCGTGCGCACGCTCAAGGCTAAGCACGCGGTCATCTGCGGACTGTATTTCGGCGGCTTTCAGCTTTTAATGCCGCTCATCGGCTTTGCACTCGGCGTGCGCTTTCAGTCGCTCATCACGAGCATTGATCACTGGATCGCCTTTGTGCTGCTGGGGCTTATTGGCGCAAACATGGTGCGCGAGTCGCGCGAGCACGATGACGAAAGCGTCAGCGATTCGTTCCGCTTTATGACCATGCTGCCGCTGGCGGTTGCCACGAGCATTGACGCGCTTGCGGTCGGTGTGACGTTTGCGTTCCTGCAGGTCGATATCGTTCCGGCGGTGTCGTTCATCGGTGCAACCACGTTTGTGCTGTCGTGCATCGGCGTGAAGATCGGCCATGTGTTCGGCACAAAGTACAAGTCCCGCGCAGAGTTGTTCGGCGGTATTGTGCTGATTTTGATGGGTCTCAAAATCCTGCTGGAGCATTTGGGCTTTCTGGGATAACAAAAGGCACCTCAATGAGGTGCCTTTTTACTGTCTCTATGCGTTTTCGGTCGAAAATCATTCGGCTGCAGCCTGCACGCCCGCCATATCCTGTACGGTCTTGCAGGTCAGCTCCTTGCTGATCTTGCCCGCAAAGCCGGTCAGCGTCTTGCCCGGACCGATCTCGCACGCCGAGGTCAGACCGGCAGCCATGCCGTTCTTCACCAGCTGCGTCCAGCGAACCGGAGAGATCATGTGCTGCTCGAGATGGGCCGGCAGGTCGGAGCAGTCGTAAACCTTGCCGTCGAGGTTGGAGTAAATATCCATCTTCGGTGCGGAGAAGGTAAAGTCCGCAACGTAAGCGCGCAGCTCTGCGGCAGCCTTTGCCATCAGCGGGGTATGGAATGCACCGGATACTGCAAGCGGGAGCGCACGGCGTGCGCCGGCAGCCTTGCAGTTCTCGATCGCCTCTGCGAGAGCCGCCTTTTCACCTGCGATAACCAGCTGACCCGGGCAGTTGTAGTTTACCGGACGGACCACGCCGGAGGTCACCTTCGCGCAGGCTTCTTCAATTACGCTGTCCTCCAGACCGAGGATAGCCGCCATGCCGCCGTCGATCGAGTCCGCTGCCTGCTGCATCAGCTTGCCGCGCATGGAAACGATCTTCACGCCGTCTGCGAGGGAAACAACGCCTGCAGCCGCCAGTGCGGTGTATTCACCGAGCGAGAAGCCTGCCGCTGCCTTGAATTCCACGCCTGCTTCCTTCAGTGCAGCCCAGGCTGCCATGGAATGGGTGAAAATCGCGATCTGGCTGTTCTCCGTGCGGGAGAGCGTTGCCTTGTCGCTCTCAAAGCACAGCTTGGCTACATCCAGACCGGCGCCTTCGCTTGCTTCCTCAAAAACCAGCTTGGCAGCCTGCGAGTTCTCATAAAGATCCTTGCCCATGCCGGGGGCCTGTGCGCCCTGACCCGGGAAAAATGCAAAACCGTAGTTCACGTTTCGTTCCTCCAAAATAATAATCAAACGCTGACAGCACCGTAGTTTAATAGATATTCTTCACACAAAGTGTTGCTAAATAATAACGGTCTGTCTTGACAATTTACTGTGCTTTTATTATAATAGTCGGAGAATACTTTGTCAATCTAACTATTGTCGCTTTTCCACGCTTTTTGGGAGAGCGATTTGGACTTTTTAGGAGCGTGGAAATCATCAACAGTAAACTGATCGGCACGGGCGCGTGCATACCGGATTTTGTCCTGACCAACGCCATGCTGGAAAAAATGGTCGATACCAACGATGAGTGGATCGTGCAGCGCACCGGTGTGCGCGAGCGCCGCATCGCAAAGAATACACATACATGGGAGCTGGCGCTCGGTGCCGCACAGGACGCACTCGCGGACGCAGGCATCACCGCAGAGGAGCTGGACCTCATTCTCGTCAGCACCTGCTCGCCGGATACCAACACGCCGAATACGGCGTCTATCCTGCAGGACAAGCTGGGTGCGCGTCAGGTCGGCGCGTTTGATATCAACAACGCCTGCACCGGCTTTGTTTCTGCGACCGATATTGCGGACAGTTACATTAAATCCGGCAAGGCAAAGACCGTACTGGTTGTCTCGGCGGAAACGCTTTCGCGCATCGTGGACTACACCGACCGCTCGACCTGTATTCTGTTCGGCGACGGTGCCGCTGCGGCCGTTTATCAGGCGACTGAGGACGAAACGGTCGGCATTCTGTCCACCTTCACCGCGGCAGACGGTTCGGGCGCAGAGTACCTGCACATGGAAGCCCTGCCGGTCGAGGATCCGCTTTCCGGTGACCGCACGGTGGACCCGAAGGCGCGTTTCCTGAAAATGCAGGGTGCACCGGTCGTGCGCTTCACCGCAAGAGCCGTACCGCTTGCAATCGACACCGCACTCAAGCGGGCGGGCGTCACCGCAGAGGAAATCGACTGGGTGGTGCCGCATCAGGCGAATCTGCGTATTCTGGATGTTATTGCACGCAGATATCATCTGCCGAAGGAGAAGATCTACGTCAATATGGACCGTTTCGGCAATACCTCGTCGGCAAGCGTGCCGATCTGTCTGAACGAAATGCGTAAAAACGGCCTGCTGCACGAGGGTCAGACCATTGTCTGCACCGGCTTCGGCGGAGGACTTACTTATGGCGCTTTTGTGCTGAAATTGTAATTACAGTACAATATTCAACAGAAATGTACGATACTAGATATTCAGTGCAATAACATTTGGTTACATTTCGTGAAAAATATGCTATAATAACTTGATAGATTTAGAATTACAAGAAATTACCTGTATAAAAGGGGAGAATGACCTATGAAAACCAAGATCACAGAACTTCTCGGTATCGAATACCCGATCGTGCAGGGCGCTATGGCGTGGATCGCGGAGCACCATCTGGCTGCTGCGGTTTCCAAGGCAGGCGGTCTGGGCATTATCGCGGGCGGCGCGGCTCCGGTCGATTACATCCGTGAGGAGATCCATAAGGCGCGTGCCATCACGGACAAGCCGCTCGGTATGAACATCATGCTGCTCTCCCCGAATGCGGACGATCTGGCACAGTTGGCCATCGATGAGAAGATCGAAGTGCTGACCACCGGCGCAGGCAATCCGGGCAAGTATATCGCGGACTGGAAGAACGCAGGCATTAAGGTTATGCCGGTCGTTGCTTCGGTTGCACTGGCAAAGCGCATGGAGCGCGCAGGTGCAGATGCGGTTATCGCAGAGGGTATGGAAGGCGGCGGCCACATCGGTGAGCTGACCACCATGCCGCTCGTTCCGCAGGTTGTAGACGCACTGAGCATTCCGGTCATCGCCGCAGGCGGCATTGCAGACGGCCGCGGCATGGCAGCTGCCATGATGCTCGGCGCTGAAGGCGTACAGTGCGGCACCGTGTTCCTCGCATCCAACGAGTGCTATATTTCGGATAAGTACAAGGAGCTCGTCCTCAAGGCTACCGACATTTCGACTGTTGTTACCGGTCGTCCGTCCGGTCATCCGGTGCGTTCGCTCAAGACCCCGATGGCGCGCAAGTGCCTCGAGCTCGAGAAGCAGAACACCGATGCCTCCCTTGAGGAGCTTGAGAAGGCAACCGCCGGTTCGCTGCGCAAGGCCGTGCAGGACGGCAACTATGAGGAGGGCACGTTCATGTCCGGCCAGATCGCGGGTATGCTCAAGGAGCTGCATCCGTGCGAGGAGATCCTCAAGGGCATGACCGCGCAGGCAGAGGACCTTCTGAAGAACGCTTACAAGAGATTTGAATAAGAGCGGAGAGTGAAGAGATACGAAAACTCCTCACTCCTGCCTGTCTATAGAATGGAGTAAACAATGAGTTTAGCTATCGTAACCGGCGGTTCCCGCGGCATTGGCGCGGCAATCGCGGAAAAGCTGGCGCAGGACGGCTTCGACGTCCTCATCAACTGTGCGTCCTCGGTCGAAAAGGCTGAGGCTGTGGCGGAGAAGTGCCGCGCGCACGGCGTCAACGCTTATGTGAAGAAGTGGGATGTTGCGGACTATGACGCCTGCAGCACTGCGCTCAAGGAAATTAAGGAAGAGATCGGCGTACCGTTCGTTCTCGTCAACAATGCGGGCATCACCCGCGACGGTCTGATGGTCCGCATGAAGGAGGACCAGTTCGACGACGTTATCCGCACCAACCTCAAGGGCGCATTCAACATGCTCAGCCTGTGCGGTGCGATGATGATGCGCGCCAAGCAGGGCCGTATCATCAACATCACTTCGGTTTCGGCGTTCACCGGAAACTACGGCCAGATCAATTACACCGCTGCCAAGGCGGGTATGGTCGGCATGACCAAGACCGCCGCCAAGGAGCTGGGTGCGCGCGGCATTACGGTAAACGCGGTCGCTCCGGGCTGGATCGCCACCGAGATGAGCGACAAGGTGCCCGAGGACATCCGCGAGAACGCCAAGAAGCAGATCGCGCTCGGCCGTTTCGGCAAGCCGGAGGAGATCGCAGGCGTGGTTGCCTTTCTGGCTTCCGATGCTGCAAGCTATATTTCCGGCCAGACGATCATCGCGGACGGCGGATTATATTAAGATTTAACACCGTACAGGGGTACGGTCGTGATATTGGAATGAAGGAGCAAATATATGGAACGTGTAGTAATCACCGGCATGGGTGCCATCACTCCGGTCGGCAACGATGTGCCGTCGTTTTGGGAGTCGCTCAAGACCGGCAAGTGCGGCATCGGTCCCATCACCAAGTTTGATGTATCCGATTTTAAGGTAAAGCTGGGTGCAGAGGTCAAGGATTTCGACCCGACCCAGTATATGGAGAAGCGTGAGGCGCGCCGCGCAGACGCAAATGTGCATTACGCAATGGCGGCAGCGGTTCAGGCTGTCGAGCAGGCAGGCCTCAAGGAAGGCAATTTCGATCCCTATCGCACGGGCGTTATCTTCGGTTCGGGCGTAGGCGGTCTGCACGTTGCAGAGCAGGAGGTTCCGAAGCTGCTCGAAAAGGGTCCCGGCCGCGTTTCGCCGTTCGCTATCCCGGAGATGATCGCCAACATCGCGGCGGCTTATATCTCCATGCATTTCGGCTTCAAGGGCGAGAATTTCTGCCCGGTCTCCGCGTGCGCGACCGGCAACCACTCCATCGGTGAGGCAATGCGCGCCATCCGCCACGGCTATCAGGACGTTGTTGTCTGCGGCGGCACCGAGAACGGCATTATCCCGATCTCGATGGCCGGTTTCCAGAACATGAAGGCGGTTCACATGGGCGAGGACCCGACGGCGGCCTCCATCCCGTTCGATGCACGCCGTTCCGGCTTCGTCATGGGCGAGGGCGCGGGCTGCCTCGTACTCGAGAGCCTGACCCACGCACAGCAGCGCGGCGCGACCATTCTGGCAGAGGTAGCAGGCTACGGTGCCTCCGGCGACGCTTACCACATCACCAGCCCGTCTCCGGACGGCGAGGCGGCTGCACACGCTATCCGCGGCGCCATCGAAGATGCGGGCCTGACACCGGCTGACGTTGATTATATCAATGCGCACGGCACCTCGACCCCGCTCAACGAGAAGTACGAAACCATCGCCATCAAAAAGGCGTTCGGCGACGAGGCTTACAACGTAAAGGTATCCTCCACCAAGTCCATGACCGGCCATCTGCTGGGCGGCGCGGCTGCGGTTGAGGCCATTGCCTGCGTTATGGCAATCCGTGAGGGCATTGTACCGCCGACCATCGGCTACAAGGAGCCGGATCCGGAGTGTGATCTGGATATCACCCCGAACAAGGCGGTTGAGATGCCGATCAATGTTGCCATCTCCAACTCGCTCGGCTTTGGCGGCCACAACGCCTGCATCCTGATCAAGAAGGTATAAAAATGGACATCAAAGAACTGAAAGACATCGCGCTTGAGCTGATGGACGCGCTGGCTGCAAAAAAGCTGGGCGAGGTCGAGCTCGAGCTGGATAACGCAAAAATCAAGATCAAGGCAGCTGAACCGGCTCCCGTGATCGCTGCAGCATCGGTAGCAGCGGCGGCACCCGCAGCGGCGCCGGCGGCAGCACCCGCAGCGGAGAGCGCAGACGCGGCACCGGCAGAGGAGCAGCTTCCGGCAGGCACGCAGGTCAAGAGCCCGCTGGTCGGCACGTTTTATTCTTCTCCGTCTCCGGACGAACCGCCGTTCGTGCTGGTCGGTCAGCAGGTGAAGGAGGGCGATACCCTCTGCATCATCGAGGCGATGAAGATCATGAACGAGATCAAGGCACCGTGCGACGGCAAGGTCATCCGCATTATGGCGCAGCCGGGCGATATGGTGGAGTATAACCAAGTCCTTTGTGTTATTGAGTAAGATGTAAGCATCTGCCGCGCATCAGCGCGGATTCAATAGAATTTGCATAGCAAATTCATAAAAACGGGGAGCAAGTATCACCGTTTTTATACCGATAGAGGGAGAAAGTTTCGACCGACGGGAGGAACTTTCGTACGACTTGGGAACGGTCCACGATCCGTTCCTATTACCGGCAAAATTGTAGTTTTGCGGTAATTATCTTGCTTTTTAGATTGAGAGGGATTATAATATGCTGAACAAAGAACAGATCATGGAGATCCTTCCGCACCGTCCGCCGATGCTTCTGGTGGACGAGATCCTCGAAATGGACGAGAACCATGTAGTCGGTGCGCTGCACCTGACCGGTGACGAGTTCTTCTTCCAAGGCCACTTTCCGGGCAACCCGATCATGCCCGCGGTGTTCCGTCTGGAGGCGCTCGCGCAGGCAGGCGGCGTAGCGCTGCTGTCCCTGCCCGAATTCAAGGGCAAGACTGCGGTCTACACCGGCATTGACAAGGCGAAATTCCGCGCAATGGCAAAGCCGGGCGATACCCTTCGTCTGGAAGTTACCTTCACCAAGCGCCGCGGCCCGATGGCAGTAGCCGAGGGTATTGCCTGGGTCGGTGACGAGAAGGCCGCCGAAGCGGAGATCAAATGCATGGTCATCAACGACTGAGGCGGGAGAGAGCTAATCGAATGTTTCAGAAGGTACTCATTGCGAACCGCGGCGAGATTGCGGTCCGCATTATTCAGGCCTGCCGTGATTTAGGCATTATCTCGGTGGCCGTTTACTCCGAGGCTGACCGCGAAGCGCTGCACGCGCAGATCGCGGACGAAGCGGTCTGCATCGGTCCGGCCCGTGCGGCGGACAGCTACCTGAATATGGATAATATCATTTCGGCGGCGCTGGCTTCCGGCTGTCAGGCCATTCATCCGGGCTTCGGCTTCCTGTCCGAGAATCCGGATTTTGCCGAGCGCATCACGCAGGCCGGTCTGGCGTTTATCGGCCCGACTGCGGCAACCATCCGTCTGATGGGAGACAAATCCGAGGCAAAGCGCAACGCGATCGCCGCAGGCGTTCCGGTCGCGCTCGGCACGGACGGTCCGCTGCGCGATTTTGACGAAGCCATCTCCGAGGCCGAGCGCATCGGCTATCCGGTCATGCTCAAGGCGGCATCCGGCGGCGGCGGCAAGGGCATCCGCGTGGCGGAGAGCGTCAAGGACCTCAAGGACGCGTACGACAGCGCCTCTGCAGAGGCTATCGCCAACTTCGGTGACGGCCGCCTGTACATGGAAAAATATATTCACAATCCGCGCCATATCGAGGTGCAGATTCTGGGCGATAACTACGGCAACGTGGTGCACCTGTTCGAGCGTGAGTGCTCGGTGCAGCGCCGCCACCAGAAGCTGATCGAGGAAAGTCCGTCGGCTTTCGTCACGCCCGAGCTGCGCGAGAAGATGACCTCGGCGGCTGTTGCGCTGGCAAAGCGCGTCGGCTACCGAAACGCGGGTACGATCGAATTTCTGGTCGATAACGACCGTAATTTCTACTTCTGCGAGATGAACACCCGCATTCAGGTCGAGCACCCGGTCACCGAGGAGGTCACCGGCGTAGATCTGGTCTGCGAGCAGCTTCGTGTGGCGGCAGGCGAGCCGCTGTCCTTTAAGCAGGAGGATCTGACCATCCGCGGTCACGCCATCGAGTGCCGCATCAACGCGGAGGACCCGTCGAGAAACTTCGCGCCCTGTCCGGGCACGCTGGTGTCCTTGCATCTGCCGGGCGGTCCCGGCGTGCGCGTGGATTCCGCGGCTTATCAGGGATATAAGATTCCGCCGTTTTACGATTCCATGATCGGCAAGCTGATCGTCTACGGCGCCGACCGTGAGCAGGCCATTGTTCGCATGCGCCGTGCCCTCGCGGAGATGCTGTTTGAGGGCGTTGTGACCGCAACCGACTATCAGATGCACATCCTGTGCTCGAAGGCGTTTGTGGAAGCAAACTTTAATGTTAATTCCATCGCAAACGGCGATTTTGACTAAATCATTTATTATGGTATAATAGATTTAGCGCAAGTATAGTTGAATCCGAAGGTCTTACAAAATCAGCGTATTTTGAAAAGCGAAGTTTTTGTAATCCGAAGGATTTCAGAGGCAGTACCGCACGGTTGGACAAGAGCGATTTGCGAGATGGTTTGTTCACTGGTGCGGCGCGGACTTGCAGCAATACTTTGTGTATTGCAAAAGTACGCAACAAAACCAGGGGGCAAAACAGCCGCAAAGCGCCGAAGGCCAATCGTGCGGTACTGCCTCCAAACGAAAGGGGAGTTACGCATGGGTCTGATCGACCTGTTTCAAAAAACACGCGAGACCTCTATGGAAATGAAACCGCAGGAGGACGAAGCGGCCAAGGTCGTAACCTGCAAGGGCTGCGGCGCAGAACTGAAGGCGTATGCCTACGGCAAGAATCTGTATGTGTGCCCGCACTGCGGACGCTACGGACGACTGCTCGCGCGCACGCGCATCCGTCAGATCGCGGATAAGGACAGCTTTGAGGAGCTGTACGCCAATCTGGCACCGGCGGACCCGATCCACTTCCCGGGATACGCAGAGAAAACGGCAGAGCTGGCTGAAAAGGTCGGCATGCCGGACGCAGTCAAGACCGGCGTGTGTAAGATCGGCGGCGTGGAGACCGCGATCGGCGTCATGGACAGCCATTTCATGATGGCGTCTATGGGTTCGGTCGTCGGTGAAAAGCTGACCCGCCTGTTCGAGTACGCGACCGAAAAGGGTCTGCCTGTCGTGCTGTTCACCTGCTCGGGCGGTGCGCGTATGCAGGAGGGCATGTTTTCGCTCCTGCAGATGGCAAAGGTGTCCGCGGCGGCGCGCCGTCACTCGGACGCCGGACTGCTGTATATCACCGTGCTGACCGATCCGACCACGGGCGGTGTTACCGCGTCGTTCGCCATGCTGGGCGATATTATCCTCGCGGAGCCGCGCACGACCATCGGCTTTGCCGGCCGCCGTGTTATCGAGGGAACCATCGGTCAGACCCTCCCGGACGATTTTCAGTCCTCGGAGTTCTTGCTATCGCACGGTTTCTGTGATAAAATAGTTCCGCGTAATCAACTCAGAGAAACGCTGGAAAAACTCTTGAAGCTGCACTGCGGCTCCAAGTCCAAGAAATGGCAGGTGTGGCGTCGTGATTAACAAACCCGCAAGTGAAAAAATGCGTATCATCCACGATACCAAGCGCCCGATGATCACGGATTATATCAATGAACTGTTCACCGACTTCACCGAGCTGCACGGCGATCGCTATTTTTCGGACGACCATGCCATCCTCGGCGGCGTTGGCTACTTCAACGGCACACCGGTGACGGTAATCGGCCACCGCAAGGGCCGCACCATTGAGCAGAATATGGACGCCAACTTCGGCATGGCGCACCCGGAGGGCTATCGAAAGGCCCTGCGTCTTGCACATCAGGCGGAGAAATTCCATCGCCCGGTCATCAACTTTGTTGACACCGGCGGCGCGTTCTGCGGCGTAGGCGCGGAGGAACGCGGTCAGGGCGAGGCCATTGCCCGCTGTTTGTATGAGTTTATCGAGCTGAAAACGCCTGTTATCTCTATCGTGACGGGTGAGGGCGGCTCCGGCGGCGCACTGGCGCTGGCGGTGGCAGACCGTGTGCTCATGCTCGAGAATGCCCTGTATTCGGTTATTTCGCCGCGCGGCTGCGCGTCCATTCTCTGGAAGGACCCCAAGCGCGAGGCGGAGGCAGCGGACACGCTGCATATCACCGCGCAGGACCTGTACAGCTTCGGTATGATCGAAGGCATCATTCAGGAGGGCACATCCTCCGCACAGCTTATCCGCAATGTGGCGCGCACGCTGCGCGACCAGCTTGCCGAGCTGGATGCTGAGCCGGACATCGACACGATGCTGCAGAAACGGTATGAAAAATTCCGCAGAGTCGGAGTTTTCAGAACAATAAATCAAGAAAGTAATGAAGGAGTGTAAATCCCATGTTTGAAAAGGTATGTGAAATCCTGGCAGACAAGTTTGACGCTGATGCTTCCACCATGACCATGGACACCAAGGTTAAGGAAGACCTGAACGCAGACTCTCTGGACGTTGTAGAGCTGATGATGGACCTCGAGGAGAACTTCGGCGTAACGATTTCCGACGAGGAAGCTGCTAAGATGAGCACCATCGGTGACATCGTAAACTACATCGAAGCAAACCAGTAAGATTTCGTTTTGAGCATGAAAAAGCCACCGTTTCTTTGAAACGGTGGCTTTTTTGCTGTGTGCAACGTGTTTTTATTTCACGGTCAGGATCATAGTCATGGTGTCCGCGTTCCAATCCACGCCGAAGCCGAGGGTGTCGCCAAGGTCGCGCAGCTTGAAGTAGTTATTGCCGCCGATGGAGTAGGCGGTCAGATTCAGCGGCTTGCCGTCCAGATAAACGGAGGCGTTCGTGAGAGATGCGGCCTTATTGCCGGCAGGCAGGGCGGCCTGCTCGCCGCCGACCGCGGTGTAGGCGGTCTTGCTGTTCAGGTCGATGCGCTGCTGTGCCGCGTTCCACTTGACATCAAAATTGGTGTTCAGACCGTCGAGTGCTTTCGCAAGATCGCGCAGCTTGAAGTAGTTGCTGCCGTTGATGGTGTACGCAGCCAGATCAGCCTTTGCGCCGTTGAGCGTTACCTTGTGGGTGGAAACCTTTGCGGTCGGGTTGGTCAGCTTGCGCAGAGAGGTGATGGTGTTTGCAACAGTACCGCTGGGGGAGTTTGTTGTCCACTCAGAAAAGTAGCAATAGCTTTTTTCGGTCAAATCTTTTTCAAAGTTTTTAATGGAAGCTTCCAAGGTCGTCCGGGAAACACTCTGTCCATTTACCTTGTAGATCGGCTTATTAGTGAACTGGTAATTGATGTAGGTGAAGTCACTGACGATTTCATCACCGCGCTTGGTCAAATAGCTGACCGGACCGCCGTTCATGATTTCCTGCCCATCTACAAGATAGATGTTTGATTTGCCGAATTGAAACTCGGTAGAGGGGCAATAATCGGTGCCGAAATTGCTAACCTGCTTAGGAATGTTAAGCTGCTTTAACTGACCGTTTGCATAGGTGTACAGGCTTTGACCGTCAGTAGAAGCGCTGCAGTACAATTCGGGAATGCCGTCCTTATCCATGTCGATCAGAGTAGCCAAGCAAAGACCTTTCCAGATATGCGGATTCAATCGGTTATAGGAATGGGCTTTACCATACTGATTCTGCAGCTTTACGATCTGATCCAGATACGCCTTTGCGCCTTGCGGCGTCAGCGAACCAAGGTCCGCCGCGCCTGCCGCGCCGACAGCCATTGCGCCGGTCAGTGCCGCGCAGAGCAATACTTTACTGATTTTTTTCATTGTTCAATCCCCTTTGTTTTTATTTCACAGTCAAGATCATAGTCATGGTGTTCGCGTTCCAATCCACGGAAAAGCCGAGTGCGTCGCCAAGGTCGCGCAGCTTGAAGTAGTTATTGCCGCCGATGGAGTAGGCGGTCAGATTCAGCGGCTTGCCGTCCAGATAAACGGAGGCGTTCGTGAGCGATGCAGCCTTATTGCCGGCAGGCAGGGCGGCCTGCTCGCCGCCGACTGCGGTATAGGCGGTCCTGCTCGTCAGGTCGATACGCTGCTCGGCGGCGTTCCACTTTACCTCAAATTCAGAATCCAGACCTTTAAGCGCTTTTGCGAGATCGCGCAGCTTGAAATAGTTGCTGCCGTTGATGGTATAGGCTGCAAGATTGACCTTTGCACCGTTGAGCTCGACCTTGTGCCTGGAAACATATGCAGTCGGATTGGTGAGCGTGCGAAGGGAAGTGATGGTGTCGGTCAGCGATGCGCGGGCGGAGCGCACCTCCGGCACATTGTACGAGCTCTCCCAGAAGGAGTAGTGTTCCCATGTCATGCCCTTGGTGAAGGCAACCTGTGCGGCACTTAGCTCGTGATAGGTCACGCTTTCGCCGTTGAGCGTACAGATATGGTTACCAGTATCGTCGTCGATGGCATCGGTATAGGTCAGCGCGGTGACGATCTTGCGGCCCTGCTTGGTCAGATATTTGACGGGGAAGCCGTTCATGATCTCATGGCCGTCCACGAGATAGGCTTTCGTGTCGTCAACATAGAAATCCGCGCACGGCGAAACGTCCGTGCCGAAGTTGCTCACGCTCTCCGGAATATCCAGCGCGTAGATTTTCCCATCCGCATACGAATACATATGCTGGCCGTCCAGACCTGCGCCGCAGTACAGCTCGGGCGTGCCGTCGCCGTCCATATCCACCAGCTTTGCCATGGAAAGTCCGGTCAGCAGTCCCTTGAAGCCATCGTCCGTGCGGGCGGCAGCCTTGCCATACTTATTCTGCAGGGTGGTGATCTGATTCAGATACGCCTTAGCACCCTGCGGAGACAGGGAACCGAGGTCAGCCGCGCCTGCGGCTCCGACAGCCATTGCGCCGGTCAGTACGGTGCAGAGCATTGCCTTTCCGATTTTGTTCATAGAGATTCTCCTTCCTTTTATCAGACGCTTGCGTCTTTTCTTTATTGTACGGCAGCGGTCTGTCTGCGTCAACTGTATCCTGAGCGGAATTTTTATCGGTTAGCAAAATATTTTACAATTTAGAGCGGATATATCGCCGTAATTTTGACGATAAAATAGGTGGAAAATGAACGAAAAAACGGGTATAATAAATTCTGTACGAAAATAATCCCGCTGATGGAGGAATAGAATATATGATCCGTAACGATTTACGCAACATCGCCATCATTGCGCACGTTGACCATGGCAAGACTACTCTGGTCGATCAGATGCTCAAGCAGGCTGGCGCTTTCCGCGAAAATCAGGTGGTAGAGGAGCGTGTCATGGACTCGGGCGACATCGAGCGTGAGCGCGGCATTACCATTCTGGCAAAGAACACCTCTGTACATTACAAGGGCGTAAAGATCAACATCGTAGATACCCCGGGCCACGCCGACTTCTCCGGCGAGGTAGAGCGTATCCTCAAGATGGTAGACGGCGTTGTTCTGCTGGTTGACGCAGCAGAAGGCCCGATGCCGCAGACCCGCTTCGTGCTGCAGAAGGCACTGGAGTTCGGTCACAAGATCATCATTGCAATCAACAAGATCGACCGTCCGGACGCTCGCCTCAACGAGATCGGCGACGAGGTTCTCGAGCTGCTGCTCAACCTTGATGCGACCGACGAGCAGCTGGACAGCCCGATCGTTTACTGCTCCGGCCGTGCAGGCACCGCTTCCATGTCCCCGAACGTGGAGGGCAAGGACCTGACCCCGCTGTTCGAGCAGATCCTCGAGCACATTCCGGCGCCGCATGTTGATACCGAAGGCCCGACCCAGATGCTCGTTTCTTCTATTGACTACAACGAGTACGTTGGCCGTATCGGCATCGGCCGTATCGAGCGCGGCTCGATGAAGGTAGGTCAGCAGGTTACCGTCTGCGACTACCACGGCAACACCAAGCCGTACAACGCGAAGCTGGTTACCCTGTACTCCATCGAGGAGCTGGGCCGTCAGCCGATCGAGGAGGCACAGGCAGGCGAGATCGTTTGCTTCTCCGGCATCGAGGGCGTAACCATCGGTGAGACCCTGTGCGACCCCGAGCACGTTGAGGCTCTGCCGTTCGTTAAGATTTCCGAGCCGACCGTTGAGATGACCTTTATGGTCAACGACTCTCCGTTCGCCGGCAAGGAAGGCAAGTTTGTTACCTCCCGCCACCTGCGTGAGCGTCTGTTCCGTGAGCTGCTCAAGGACGTATCCCTGCGCGTAAACGAAACCGACACCACCGACGCATTCCGCGTTTGCGGCCGCGGTGAGATGCACCTGTCCATCCTGATCGAGAACCTGCGCCGTGAGGGCTATGAGTTCCAGGTCGGCGCACCGAAGGCACTGCTCAAGGAGATCGACGGCAAGACCTGTGAGCCGATGGAGCGCATGATCGCGGACGTTCCGTCCGATGCAGTCGGCGCGATCATGGAGAAGATGGGCGCTCGTAAGGGCGAGCTGGTTTCCATGAACCCGAAGGGCACCGACCGTATGCGCCTGGAGTTCATCATTCCGGCACGCGGCCTGTTCGGCTACCGCACCGAGTTCCTGACCGATACCAAGGGCGAGGGCGTTATGTCCTCCGTATTCAATGGATATCAGCCGTACAAGGGCGATATCCAGAAGCGCACCACCGGTTCTCTGATCGCGTTTGAGGCTGGCGAGGCTGTCGGCTACGGCCTGTTCAACGCACAGGATCGCGGCCCGCTGTTCATCGGCCCCGGCACGATGGTATACGAAGGCATGATCGTCGGCGAGAACCCGCGCGGCGAGGACATGGCTGTAAACGTCTGCAAGAAGAAGCAGCTGACCAACATGCGTGCATCCGGCTCGGATGATGCGCTGCGCCTGATTCCGCCGCGCCAGATGTCCATCGAGGCGGCACTCGAGTTCATCTCCGACGATGAGCTGCTTGAGATTACCCCGGAGAGCATCCGTATGCGTAAGCGCGTGCTGTCCAACACCGAGCGTCTGAAAAAGACCAAGGGCGGCAAGAAGTGATTGTGGCAACGCCACACGGTTGCATCTTCGGCGCTTTACGGAAATTTTGTGCCTTGATGTTGTTCCGGCTTTTTGCAATACACAAAGTATTGCTGCAAAGCCGCGCCTAATCAAGACGCAAAATTTGCTCGTAAATCGCTCTCGATGAACCGTGCGTCGTTACCACTGGCTACGCCACAATTGCGTTTCTGTGCGGATTTTATGCACAAAAGCATTCATTTCACCCTGTTATCAAAAAATAAAGATATATAAAGGAGAATTCCCACCATGGCTATCAAGGAAGTTCTGCACACTGATCTCGCACCGGCAGCAGTAGGCCCGTACTCTCAGGCAATCGCTGCAAACGGTTTCGTATTTACCTCCGGTCAGGTTCCGATCGACCCGAAGGCGGGCAAGATTGTAGCAACCACCATCGAGGAGCAGACCGAGCAGGTTATGAAGAACCTGCAGTGCGTTCTGGCACAGGGCGGCGTAGGCTTTGACCGTGTTGTCAAGACCACCTGCTTCCTGTCCGACATCAACGACTTTGCTGCATTCAACGGCGTGTACGCGAAGTACTTCCCGGAAGGCGCTCCGGCTCGTTCCTGCGTTGAAGTAGCTGCTCTGCCGCTCGGCGCTAAGGTTGAAGTTGAGGTTATCGCAGTTCAGGGCTAAAAGCTAACCCTAAAAGACTCGAAACGTATGTTTCGAGTCTTTTTTGTGCAGTAATGGAGAATTGAGAATGGAAAATGAACGTGGAATGAAACGTGTTATCGTATTTTTATCCGGAATAATCGTCATGTAACGCCAAATCGTAGGGTGCGGCAAGGTGAATTGCCCGAAGGGCAAGAGAAGGTGCCCTGGGGTACGACCTCGGCGCACCGCATGTAAATTCATCTGCAATATGGTATCCCGTAGGGGCGGTCATTGACCGCCCACGCAATGGTAAATGGGTCCGGTTTGTAAACCGTTTGCACCATACCAATCATTTATCCACACAAAACGTGATGATAACGCCTGTTGTGGGCGAACAATGTTCGCCCCTACGGGGTTATGCGTGGGCAAATCGTTTACACGGTGCGCCGAGGTCGGCGCACCCTACGGTAAGGCTATCTGAAACGATGTTATTTTCTGCAAATGGCTTTATCTAACACTCATTTTCCATTTTCCATTCTCAATTTTCCATTACTTGATTTCCCACCAAAATGCTTGCTTTGCGGCCTTTGTATGCAAACGGCGAAAAATATTATGCGGTGAGAAGAAATTTATCGAAAAATGATAATGCAATTTGCGGCATACTGTTGTATAATAAAGCTATATCGGAAAATCTGGTCGTATGACCCTTGAGAAACGAAAGGATTTCTGCGATGAATAAAGTAAATGCCGTCATGGTTGGCGGCCTGTTTGACGAAAACGGCATTTCCGCTTTTGCGCGTCCGGTGTTGTTCGGCACTGCGGGCGATGCAATGCGGGATGCGTTGCCTGATGCGGTGGAGGCGTGCTTCTTTGCGCACGACGACAGAGAGCCTGCCGTTGCCGGCGCACAGGACATCGCGCTCGATGCTGCAAATCGTTTTGCCTCGCTGGCTGCGCTGCCGGAGAGCGAGCACGTTCTGGTGCTGGCGGCTCCGTTTGCACTGGCCGAGGAGGACGCTCTGTTCCATCTGGCGGAGACGCACCTGAACACCGGTTACGGCGTCAGCGTACTGTCTGCCGAGCAGCAGGGCTTTGATGCGGAAGGTCAGCCTCTGCCGAGAGATAGCCGCTGCTATGCCGCCATGTTCACCTGGGATATGCTGAAAAAGGCACTTGCGAGCGGCGCTGATACGCTCGACGGCCTGGTTGCGGCGGCTGTTGCAGCCGGTGCGCAGAAGGGCATTGCTATCACCAACAAGATTTACGTCATCTGCGACGGCACTGCTGCCTTTATGGCGCAGGTCGAGATGATGCAGCGTGTCAACTACGGCCTGATTAAAAAGGGCGTGCAGATCTTCGATCTGACCAGCACCTACATTGCGCCGGACGCTGATATTGCACCGGGCGCGACCATTCTGCCCGGCTGTCACATCCGTCCCGGCTGCAAGGTCGGCGCGGGCGCGGTCATCGGCCCGAACACCATTCTCGAAAAGGCCGAGATCGGCGCAGGCACTACGGTAAACAATTCGCAGGTTTATGAATCCACCGTCGGCAGCAATACCACGGTCGGTCCGTTTGCCTATATCCGCCCGCAGAGCGTGGTCGGTGACGGCTGCCGCATCGGCGACTTCGTAGAGCTGAAGAAGTCCACCATCGGCAACGGCACCAAGGTTTCGCACCTGACCTATATCGGCGACGCGACCGTCGGCGAGCGCGTCAACTTCGGCTGCGGCACGGTCGTTGTCAACTACGACGGCTATCACAAGTACCGCACCGAGATCGGTGACGACTGCTTCATCGGCTGCAATACCAACCTCGTTTCGCCTGTCAAGCTGGGCGACCGTGCGTTTACGGCTGCCGGTACGACTGTCACCAAGGACGTTCCTGCCGGTGCGCTGAGCGTTGCACGTTCCCGCCAGACCAATCTTGAGGGCTGGAACGACCGCCGCCGCGCCGCACACGAGAAGGACGAAAAGTAAATCCATAAAACGTATATAAATCCACACGGAACAAAAAATATATTTATATGACGGAGGCAAATCAATGATTTCTCACGGAAAAAACATCAAAATTTTCTCCGGCAACTCCCATCCCGCACTGGCGATGCAGATCGCTTCTGCGCTCGGACTGCCGATCGGCAAGGCTGCCATCTCCACCTTCGCTGACGGCGAAATCTCGGTTTCCATTTCGGAATCCGTTCGCGGCTCGGACGTGTTCCTCGTACAGTCCACCTGCGGTCCGGTAAACAACAACCTGATGGAGCTGCTCATCATGATCGACTCCTGCAAGCGTGCATCGGCAGGCCGTATCACGGCTGTAATCCCGTATTTCGGCTACGCTCGTCAGGACCGCAAGAGCAAGGCGCGTGACCCGATCTCCGCAAAGCTGGTCGCAAACCTCATTACTGCTGCAGGCGCTGACCGCGTGCTGACCATGGACCTGCACGCTGCACAGATCCAGGGCTTCTTTGACATTCCGGTGGATAACATGCTCGGTTCTTCCGTCCTGATCCCGTACATTGCGGGCAAGTTCGGCGTCGGCACCGATGATACCGTTATCGTTTCTCCCGATCTGGGTTCGGTTACCCGTGCCCGCAAGTTCACCCAGAAGCTGGATATGCCGCTTGCCATCATCGACAAGCGCCGTCCGAAGGCCAACGTATCCGAGGTTATGAACATCATCGGCAACGTAGAGGGCAAGAAGTGCATTCTGGTTGACGACCTGATCGACACCGCAGGCACGCTCGTACACGCAGCGGACGCTCTGGTAGAGCGCGGCGGCGCGACCGAGGTTTACGCCTGTGCAAGCCACGGCGTACTGTCCGGACCGGCGATCGAGCGCATCCAGAACAGCCCGATCAAGGAGCTGACCATCCTCGATACCATCCCGCTGACCAACGACAAGAAGCTGGATAAGATCAACGTCCTGCCGGTTGCACCGGTGTTCACCGAGGCGATCGCGCGTATCTACGAGGAAACTTCGGTTTCGACCCTGTTCGATTAAGATTTTGCATGGAAAAGAGCTGCTGCATGGGTGCAGCAGCTCTTTTTGTATATATTTTCTGCACCGACCAGCTGGGGGACACGAACTGCCGCAGGCGGGTTCGCCCCTGACGGGGCGGCAGCTTTTTCAGCACCGGCTGAGCGGGGGACACGAACTGCCGCAGGCGTGTTCGCCCCTAACGGGCGGCTTCTTTTCAGCACCGGCTGAGCGGGGTACTCGAACTGCGTTAGCGTGTTCGCCCCTAACGGGCGGGAGGTTTTTCGCTTGAAATCAAGCGAGGAGTTGCGCTCTGCGGAGCGCGGGGATTCGCCGCGCCCCGCGGCGGGGCAAGAG
>OLOF01000467.1_pt1 | contig 18531 bp, 13 predicted proteins | sample 1643121 | NCBI WGS metagenome assembly OLOF01 (sample SAMEA3136677, study PRJEB25190) | human gut metagenome | biome: human gut; feature: human-associated habitat; material: faeces | place: Austria | collected 2013
AACTCCCAGAAAGACTTTTTTCTACCTTTCCGTGTCTACTTTTATAATAGCATCACACCAATTGAAGTGCAGAGAAAATATGTGGCAGTATTCAAAGCTCTCCTCGCAAATCACAATGGTTCTGAGGATATTAAGAGTATTTGTCCTGTGTTAATAAAAGGAGCGATTGAAGAAGGAGGCCGCTGATATGGCACACTTCAAATACTACGAGGACGATTATGAGCTAGCCGTTCTGGAACTGCTGGAGAACTGCGGCTGGGAGTATCAGTGCGGCTACGACATCCATCGGGAAAAGGACAATGCCATCTTGCTGGATGGCTTTCAGGAGTATCTCAGCCGGAAGTATGGCTATTTTTCTGAGGATGAACTGCACACCCTGATCTCCTACATAACCAGCTACTCCAATCAATCGCTGTACCGCTCCATGAAGGAAACTTATAAGATTCTGACCCGTGGCTATACGCTGCATCGGGATGATGGGACAGACCAGTTTATTGACTTCTTTGATTTCGGCAAAGATGCAGAAACGGTCAATGTGTTCCGCGCGGTCAACCAGTTTGAATTTGAAGAGTATCATAACCGCAGGCCGGATATCGTTCTGTTCATCAACGGCATTCCGGTGTCTGTCTTTGAACTCAAGAATCCGGCGGATGAAACCGTCTCCATAGCGGATGCTTATGCTCAAACCCACATCCGCTATGCACAGGACATCCCCTCGCTGATGAAATTTGACTTTATCAATGTCATCAGCGATGGCGCAAACACCCGCTATGGATCGTTGTTCAGCAGTTATGAATTCTATTTCAAGTGGAACTCTACCAATGGCGAAGACTACAGCAACGCTGAAGGGATTGAGTCGATCCATGTCCTGATTCGCGGCCTTTTTGCGCACAGAACTGTGCTGAATATCCTGAGCAGCTATATCTATTTCCCAGACAACAGCGACAGCAGCCTGCTGATCCTGCCGAAGTATTATCAATACTACGGCGCAGAGAAAATGTATGCGCATATTTTGGAAGAATACGAGGCTGGGAGCGGCAAGGGCGGCACCTATTGGGGAGCTACCGGCTGTGGCAAGTCCTATACCATGCTCTTCCTCTCCAAGCGGCTGACTATGTCGCTGGAGTTGCATAAGCCCACAATTATCCTGCTCACTGACAGAAATGATCTGGATGAGCAGCTCTCCGGCGATTTTGAGAATGCCAAGGAATACTTAGTGGATAAGAACTCAGTCAGCATTGCTAACCGGAAGAAACTCCATGAAAAGTTAGACAATGTTGAAAGCGGCGGCATCTATTTGATGACCATTCAGAAGTTTTCTGAGGATATCAGTCTTTTGAGCCGTCGCAAAAATATCATCTGCATTTCGGATGAGGCGCACCGGACCCAGACAAATACTGAGGCAAAGTACATTATCTCAAAGAGCGATGCCAAGAAAACCTACGGCTTCGCCAAATATCTGCGGGATTCCTTCCCCAATGCAACGTATGTCGGCTTTACCGGTACGCCGATTGATGCCACTTTGCGTGTTTTCGGTGAGGTCGTTGTTCAGTACACCATGAAGCGATCCCTTGATGATGGTGCTACCGTGGGAATCGCACGGCTGCCTGGCCCCCGCGAGGTGCTGCTTGATGAGAAAATGGCTCAGGCCTGTGACGAATATTACCGTTTACAGGCAGAGACCGGAGCAAATGAGTATCAGATTGAAAAGTCCAAAAAGGATATGACCAATCTGAAGGTCATCCTCGGCAACCCGGATCGACTTGATATCGTGGTCAAACATTTTATCTGGCACTATGAAAAGCGCTGTGAGGAACATGCCACGGTGAACGGAAAGGCAATGTTTGTTTGCTATAATCGCGAGATTGCGTGGATGGTATATAACAAAGTCAAGGTACTACGACCGGAGTGGCTTGTAAAGCGCAAATGTGCTCCGGAATATGAGGGCAGCCGCCTTGACCGAGATGCCATTGAGATTGAAAAAATTGTGTTGGTCTGTACCAACGGAAAAAACGATCCCGCAGAGATGACTGCGGTGATTGGGGAGACTAAAACCCGCAAGGCCTACGCCAGAGCTTTTAAGGACGATATGTCGAATCTTAAAATTGCCATTGTGGTTGATATGTGGATCACCGGCTTTGATGTTCCGTCCATGGATACCATGTATTTGGACAAACCGGTTGAGACGCACAATTTGATCCAGACCATCTCCCGCGTGAACCGTGTGTTCAAAGGAAAAAAAGAAGGATTGATTGTCGACTACATCGGTTTGGAGGGCGCAATCCTTACTGCCATGAAGCTGTATAATGGCGATATAACACCGGTAAATGGCATTGATACCTCACTTGTGGTGTTTAAGGACTTCTTAGACCGTACGATCCAACTGATGCACGGCTGTGATTACAGTGCTTTCTTTACGGACAGCATTTCGTCGCTGGAACGCCTGACCATCATTCAGAAAGGCGTTGAATATGTGCTCTCGGAGAAAGCCAGGAAGGATAATTTTATGGGCTTTACCCTGCGCTGCAAGAAAGCCTTTGACGTCTGTATTGGACATGACCAGATTACAGAGCAGGAAGTCGAGCAGCTCCACTTCTTCCTGTGTGTGCGCTCGGTTATCTTTAAAATGACTGCTGGCGATACGCCGGATGCCACTCTGATGAACAAGCATATCACCGAGCTTGTAAACCGTGCAATCAGCTCTACCTACAGCGGGAAGGAATTTAATTTTGATGAGCAGCCCACCGATGATATTCAAATGCTATTCAGCGATGAGTTCATCGATAAGCTGAAAAAGATTCCTTACCCGAACACCAAGTATCAAGCTTTGGTAAAGCTGTTGAAGCGGGCAATCAAGGAGTTTGGAAAGACCAACCGTTTGAAAGCGATTGAGTTTTCTAAAAAGCTCAAAAATGTTATTGATCGCTACAATTCCAGAAATACCATTAGCGATGTGGAAGATATCATCGACGACGTTGTAAATAATCTGAGCGAGGAACTGGAGAAGATCTTTACCGCTCTGAAACAAGAGAAACAGTCGTTTGAGGATCTTGGTATTACCTTTGAGGAAAAGGCCTTCTACGATATCCTCATTGACGTGGCTGAAAAGTATGGTTTCAAAGAGCAGCTCTCGGAGGATACCTATATCTTTTTGGCTAAAGAGATTCAAAAACTTGTCTGCAACAAATCTAAGTACACCGACTGGACGAATCGCCAGGATGTTAAGGATGAGCTCTATGCCGATGTTGCCAAGCTGCTGAAGAAGAACGGATACCCGCCGAAGACCATTGATGTTGCCTATGATGAGATCATGAAGCAGGTGGAGAACTACAAGCAATATGCGGAATAATTTTGAATACGACTTTCAATATTTGCTTCTGCGCCATCGTCTATAAGGAGGCTATAAAATGTATATTTCCGAACTATCAATCCAAGGGTATAAAAATACTTATGAAAAATCCAATATTTTATTTAACAAAGGATTAAATGTGTTGCTTGGAGAAAATGGTTGCGGAAAGACCGCTGTTATCAATGCGCTTCGCCTCCTTTTTCGCGAACCAGAATCAAACTATGCTTGTTCCCCAGAAGATTTTTATTGTTCGTTGAATAGAACTCATGCTGCCGATACAATTGAGATCGATGCATTGTTGACAGGTTTAACCGAAGATGAAAAAATCACTTTTCTATCTTGGTGCAATGCCGATTTTAATGCGCATCTGCATCTCCGTATTGCAGAAAACCAAACAAAGCCTGGTGCAATAAAGCGGAAATACTGGGGTGGAGAATCGACGGCCAGTATTTTTGAAGAAGATACTTTTGATAGGGTTGAATGCATTTACCTTCCTCCATTGCGCGATGCAGAAGCTAAACTTTCTGCTGGCAGACGATCCAGACTGGCGTGGCTTCTAAAAAAGAAATACGGAGACAACACAGGATCTCTCGTTGACAGTGTTGCTGAATTTAATAACAACATCGTGCAGAATAAGGATGAAAAGTATACCGAGATTCAGGATGTTAAAACATCTATCAACGGTAAAATTGTTGAAGCATTGGGCGAAAAACTTGGTCAGAGTATAAATCTCCAATTCTCTGAGACTACTTTTAATCGAATTATAGAGAACATCCGAATGGTATTCTTCCCTAAGACTGGTGAAACTGATATAGAGAAGTTCAGAGACCTAGCTACTAACAGTCTGGGATATAATAACCTGCTCTACATCGCTACGGTATTTGCCGAACTTGAGTTAATAAAAGATTCTGATATCTTTACGATTCTTCTCATCGAGGAGCCCGAAGCCCATCTTCATCCGCAGTTGCAGGTTAAATTTATCAAATACCTCGAGTCATTGGTCACTACTCTGCCTAACGCACAGGTCATCGTCTCTACTCACTCGCCGGTATTGGCATCTTCTGTAAAGATAGACAAGTTGATTCATTTGGTTGGAACAACAGATGCAATTACCGCTACGACACTAAACAAGAAGAATTATGACAATTCACTTGCAGAAAATTATATCAACAGATGGTTGGATGTCACCAAGTCCACCATGTTTTTCTCGCACGGAATTATATTGGTCGAAGGAATTGCGGAAGCTCTTGTATTGCCAAGGCTCGCAGAGATCGTTTTACAAAAATATAACCAGAACCACGAGGAGAATTTGCGACTGGCATCAACACTTGATGAGATGGGTGTTTCTGTAATTAACATCAATGGCATCAATTTTCAGTACTTCATGAAGTTGTTCGGCAACTTTCAGGGGTCTTCTGGCCCGAATATCCCGATATACTGTTCTGGTTTGACAGATAGGGATCCCGGTAAAGATGCCGCAGACAAAGTCATCTATCCTGAGAAAGATACAGAGGTAGAAAGCAAAAACCCAATTGTTGCTTTAAAAGATGAAATTAATAGTAATACGTGGACAAGGCTTTTTGTGTCGCCGTTGAAAACTTTTGAGTATGATCTCGCTACATACAACCCTAAGCTTTTAGCGACTGTTTTAAAGTCCATTTGGCCGACCCCTAATGGAACTGTATGTGCCGAACTTGATAAAATTATTGCTAAAGAGAATAGCTACAGTGATATGTCGCTTCTGGCAAAGAACGCAAAGTATATTTATGAGCACATAGAAAGCAATGAGATTGGAAAAGGCATGTTTGCTTATGCCTTGACAGAAAAAATTACGGATGATTTTGTGGTACCAGACTATATCTCTAATGCAGTTCTGTGGGCTTGTGGAGGGAAATCTTTGTGACAAGGGTCGAAAAAATTGAAAAACTTACCGAAGTACTGTCTGCCGGTAAGATATTTACCCAACAAGCAAAAGATCGAATAGAGGAGAAAACTGACGAGCAGCTAGACTATATCCTTTCTCCGATAGATCAGTGCATATATTTAGAGGCTTGTGCGGGAAGTGGAAAAACTGAAGTGCTAGGGATTAAAGCGACTTATGAGATTTGCAAATGGCAATCCAGGCAAACCGGAATTGCTGTTTTAACTTTTACAAACGAAGCGGCCGCAACTATTGCAGATCGGGTTACATCATTTTATGGTAAGCCTATTTCCTCCAATCACTTCATCGGCACATTTTCGAGTTTTGTTCATGGATATATTGCGCAACGCTTTGGTTACAAGTTTTATCATATATCAGAGGATAAAGCAGATAAATTGTTTAGGGTTGTAGATTCTGATATAAGCCCATACAGCAATCAATGGCTTGAAAACTATAAGCTAAACTTTCCCTTTCCCAAACAAACAATCTGTGCTAGCCAGCTCTATTATAAGGCTAGCTGTAAAGACTGGTTTATTGGGCAAGGGGAGTCGGCAAAAAGTCTTACTGAACTGTATAATTCGGCAGAATGTCAACAATATATTGCAGAGATACGTCAGCGCAAAAATGCCTTCTATTTGTTCCAGTTCAATTATCTGAAAGATCAGATAAAGGAATGCAAATTAAAGTTCTGGCATGATGGTTTTGCCAATTTTGACGATATGAATCTAATTGCTCATCGGTGCCTTCGCAATGAAACTATTTGTCATTTCATTGCGAAAAAATTTCCTGTAATTTTGATTGATGAGTGTCAGGATTTATCGGCAAACGAATTGAGTATCCTTTCTTTCCTAATTAATGCTGGTGCAACTGTCCATTACATCGGTGATTTACATCAAGCGATTTATTCCTTCAAAGATTCTTGTCCAGAGCAGCTTCTGGAACATCTCACAGCCCACCATTTCGAAACAATGCGTCTAAGTCAGAACTTTAGAAGCACACAAAGAATCGTTGACCTTTCTCGGAGAATAGGTGGGATAGACTATGAGATTTTAGGACTCGAAGAGGGCAAATGTGATGGTTGTGATTGTTGCTATATAGAGTATGATGATGAAAAGGATGCAACTGCGGATTTTATCGATATGCTTAATAGATTCGGCATATCAACCGAAAATGCCGCCGTTCTTGTTAGAACACAAAGTGCAAAACAGAAACTAAGCAATGGCTTCTCAAATGACTACAAGACACATCCTATTATAAACGCTATCCAATTATGGCAGAAAAATGATCCTGTGGCGCAGCAAACTGCTTTAAGTCTGCTAGCGTTTCAACTACAGAGGTGGATGGGGTTTCACGGAAAAAGCAACAACTACTATTATTCGGATGAGGTGTGCTCTAACTCGGTGTCATGGAGATTGTTGCTTAGAAATATTCTTGTTGAACTATGCAAAGAGCCTGCGATGACAACTATGGATGAGTTAACTTACGGCTCATGGTATTTGAAAAACAAAGAAGAAGTTATTAGTGTCATTGCACGCCATCTTGGCACCATAGGGCAAAACCTACCTGAGATAACAATCCGAACCCCTAAGGGGACTGCAAAACAGCCAATTGTCCGGGTAGTATTGCCTGAAGAAGAACAACTGCGTGTTGAGACGATCCATTCGGTTAAGGGCGGTACATTTGATGCAGTGTTGTTACTATCTTCGCCAGATGCCCGTGGTAAAACGGGGTTTTGGGAGAACTGGTTAAAATCCGATGATGAATCGGGAAGAATAGGTTATGTTGCTAGTACGCGTCCACGCTATTTATTATGCTGGGGCGTTGGTAACCTTTCGGATGATCAAAGACGAAAATTAGAGGAGTTAGGTTTAACAAAGCTCAACAATGATACGCCTTAGTCACTGAGCTATCGCAGAAATTATTCTATTACCTGTGTTCTATGGCTTTGTACCAATTTTATTTTTCGCGTAACATTTTTGGCGCATTTCTCACGCAATATTATGCCTTGTGAAAAAATGGTGCATTTAATAAAATTGTATAAAGCATTCATAAATCTGAGCTGGTGATACTCCAAGGTGACTACGGAGGACTATCTAAGTGGATGGACTCGAACTCATTATTTAAAAAGTGGTGCAAGTTGAGTTATCCGTATCACTATTAGTGAAAATTGGTGAAAGCGTGTCAAAACATGATATAATATAGAAAAAAGGGGTTAGATATCCATTGTCGTCGTGGCACACATAACGCGCAGATACGAACCATACAGATTGTCAGAAACGTATTTGCGGTCACAAACAACAACGGCAGCAAGCAGTGATGCCTGCTGCCGTTACTTTTATGCGCGAATAAGGTAAGCGACAAATCTCCGGACGCATGAACAGTGCCGCGATCCGCTCCTTATCAGGAAACTGGATCACGGCGCTGCTTTTTATAAAATCCTGCAACCATCTGGCACAAAATGTGGCGTCATTTTCTCAGCCAAGCACCCATCCTGATGTACGGACTGCATTGCAATACAGTGCACTCAGAGCAGATACCGATAGGGATCCAAACCGAAGATCGCTAGTTAAATTAGCGTGATCGATGCGGGTCGACAGCATAAATCCGCAAGGTCAAGACTGCATGCTTTTTTATGGAGACGGAAGCCGGCTGATGCGCCTGACGGGTTAATACCCAGATAGGCCCAATGATATTTGAGCCGTTATAGATGGTGTGAACTCCCAAAAGAAAACAGTGCATAGCATAAAAATCCATGAAAAGTCAGTAACTGGGTCTGGTGAAAATTTGTGCTTTACGGGGCTGATGCAACAGCTTATGATAAAAACAGAAAGTGTTGAAAAAGAGCGTGATAGAGGAAATGAGGAGATGTTAGTGTCGAACTAATATGTCATAGTGTTGGATTCATACTGCAGTTCGGACGGAAGGAGTTTTTTGAGATAAGATGAAGCCAGAGAAACGGAAAACGCCGCAAACTTCACCCATGATGGAAAAGGTGTTTGGAATGGGAGGTGAGAAGATGTCACATGAATATGTCAGAACCAAAAAAGAAGTATTTGACTATGTGCGGGAAAAGACGCGCGTCTGTTCTAAGGAGGCGGCGGAGCAGCTTACTGCGAATACCATTAGCAAAGAACTGAACATCAGCCGTGCGCTGGCCAGCCAGTATCTCAATGAATTGGTACGGGATGGCACGGTGATCAAGATCAGTTCGCGGCCGGTATGCTTCCTGCACCGAAAAGAGCTGGAGGATGCCAATGGCGTTCGCCTGAGTACGGAGCCCTATATCAGCTGGGCGGAGTTGGAGCAGGATTTATCGCGCGGCAACAAGGGAAAACGCGATTTTGAAAAATTGATCGGCTATCATGGCGGGCTGAGCTACGCGGTCGAACAATGCAAGGCTGCCATCAAGTATCCGCCAGCCGGGCTTCCCCTCTTGATCGCGGGACAGGATGGTACGGGAAAAGGGTATTTGGCCGGCCTTGTCCATGAATACGCGCAAAACTGCGATCTGATTGCAAAGGATATTAAGCTGTGCGTCTTCGATTGTGCCGAGTATGAAAACACACAGCAAATCTCAGTTGCGCTGTTCGGGCAGGCCGCGGGGCAGAACCGCAAGGAAAAAGCGGGTTACCTGCAATGTGCGGACAAAAACGTATTGTACATCTCCGATATGCAGCTGATGAGCCTGGAAGCGCAGGATAAACTGGCGCAGCTTTTGGACAGCGGATGCTACAAAACAGCGGATGAGCGGGAAGAAGTGCGGTACAGCACCGTGCGGCTCATCCTGTCCACGGATATTGAGCCGGAAAAGCATTTATCCAAAAAACTGCTTCGCCGGTTGCCGGTGCTGATCCACATGCCATCCTTGAGCGAACGTCCAGCAGAAGAGCGAGAACAGCTGATTTTGCACTTCTTCTGTCAGGAAGCGGAGCGAGTGAGCCGGGATATTTACATCAGCAACCGCGTTTTCGAACTGCTGCTGCAATATGAATTTCCGGCAAACATCGAGCAACTCAAAAATTGCATTCAGACCAGCTGCGCCAATGCCCTCGTTCAGACTAGCGATCAGACAAACGACGTTTCGGTCTATCTGTACCATCTGCCGGAGTATCTGATGGCGATGGCACGCGTCGGCAATGAGTTCAGTGAAGAGCAGCGAAGCATGATCAATGTGCGCAGCTTTGTTAAAGACGCCATGACGGAGACGATCAACCAGTATTACGAGTCGATTCTGGATGAATTCGATCAGTACCGTGTGCAGCAGTATGAGCAGCAAACGCTACTCCAGAGACTGACCAAATGCTTCAATGCCTATTCCGATTATTTGGTATTTTCCAAGCGGTTTGCAAACGCCAAAATCGATGTCATTGAACGAGTGATGGAAAATGTCTTTAATTTGCTGACGGATAAATATTATCTCCAGCTTCCGGGGCATTTCCATTATGTCTTTTCCCGCTGTCTGTATTTGCAGATGCGCTCTGCCCAATTTGATCAGGATGAGCGCGTCGCACAGTGTCTTGCGCTGCTGGTGCGTATGTTCCCCAAAGAGGCGATCCTGACAGAGGAGATCTGTCGCATGATCGAGCAGAGTCTGGACATCAACGTCAATGGCGTGAGCCAGTTGTTGTTTATTTTGGGGCTGCAGCAATATAGCCGGAATGTCCGGCTGGATACCATTCGCGGTATCATCATTTGCCACGGATATTCCACAGCCAGCAGCATCGCCAATGTGGCCAACCGCCTGACGGGCAGTTATGTGTTCGAGGCGATCGATATGCCGATCGAAGGGTCTGTGCAGGAAATTGCCACGCGGTTCAAGCGCTACATCAACTATGTGCCGGGGCCAAAGGACGCCATCCTTCTGGTCGATATGGGGTCGCTGGAGGATATGCATGTGCTGTTCGACGGGCAGACCAATCTGAATTTGGGGATTATCAACAATGTCTCCACCCGGCTTGCGCTGGATGTCGGCTACAAGATTTTGCAGAATATGCCGATACAGGAAATCCTTCAAACGGCCTGCGAGGAGTATGTAACAGCCTACAAGCTGGCGGAGAGCCGCCGGAAAATCGCAGCGGTGCTGTTTGTCAGCGAAGCGGGCGTATCGGTTGCCCGGAAGATGGCAGAGTTGTTTAATAACAGCCTGCCCTGCCCGATCGAGGTGGAATTCATTGGCTATGATTATCTGCGCCTGATACACATTGGCGGATTGGAAGAGCTGAAAAGCAAGTACGAGATCCTGTTTGTATCCGGAACAGTCAATCCGGAGCAGGAGGAGCTGATCTACATCCCGATGGAGGACATCATCTCCTTCCGGGAGATCGAACGGATCAACCGGATGCTGAGCCGCTATATGAAGGAGGATGAGCTTGAGGAGTTTAACCAGCGGCTGCTGAAGAATTTCTCGCTGCAAAACGTCGTGCAGCATCTGACAATCCTAAACGTGGATAAGATTTTGGATCTGGTCAACATCGGCGTCGTCCAGCTGCAGCGCATGATGCATCGCAAGTTTTCGGCGCAGACCATCATCGGGCTGAACATCCATATCTGCTGCCTGATTGAACGTCTGGTGACCAAGACGCCGATTGAAACCCATATCGATCAGAAGAATTTTGAGCAGGAACAAAAACCATTTATCGGAATGGTGCGCAGTGCGTTCCGCGAAATCAGCGAGCATTACAGTGTGGAATTTCCCATCAGCGAAATTGCGTATATTTACGATTATATCATCCACGATCCCCGCGCTTCGCAGATCGGAAAGGAGCAGACTCATGAAACCAGTGACCATTGACCGCATTGCCGGTATGAATTGCCATTATCGGTTTTACACCCTTGCGGACTTCTTCGCAGGCCTGCAGCGCAATGGGATTACGCACGCAGAGCTGTGGACCTGCGCTAGCCATTTTCTGCTCGATGCGCAGCACTGGCAGAATACCCGCGCAGTGCGGGATCTGGCAAGGCAACATGGGATCACGATCATCTGCCTGACACCCGAGCAGAACAATCCCAAACCGTATAATCTGGCGGCCAGGGATCCGGAGCTGATCGAACGGACCTATCGGTATTTCTGCAATGCGGTCTGCGCGGCGGCGGAATTGGAATGTAATTTGATTTCCGTCAGCTCGGGATGGGGGTTTTACTCCGAACCACGTGCAGAGGCATGGAAGCGTTCGGCAGAGATGCTGCACCGGGTAGCAGAATACGCACATTCGCATGGCGTTTGCCTCGCGATGGAAACGCTGCTGCCGCGTGAGACAACACTGGTCCGCACCCTGGCCGAAGCAAAGGAAATGCTGCACACGGTCGGTTCCGAAGGGCTCAAGCTGAATTTGGATCTGGGGTCGATGGCGGCCGCAGGTGAAACGGTCGAACAGTGGTTTGCTGCATGCGGCGCGGAGATCGTGCACTGCCACTTTGTCGACGGCAACCCGACAGGTCATCTCGCCTGGGGCGAAGGAAACCGAAATCCGGGCGAAGATCTGAACGTGTTTGCGCAAAACAACTATCCGGGCTATTTTTCGTTGGAGCTGCTCTCGCCGGAATATTACCAGACGCCATGGCTGGCCGAGCAGAAAAGCCTGAAAGCCTTGTCGCCATGGCTGGAGACAACAGGAAAGGAGGGGTACAGATGAAGCATTTCGTTCTGGCATCGCATGGAAATTTTGCAGCCGGGATCATGGATTCGCTGGAGCTCATCATGGGGCCGCAAAGCAATTTCGAAGCCTTCTGCGCGTATCGTGACGGTGAAAACGACATCAAGGAGCGCGTGCGGGCGATCGTGGATGCCAAAAAACCGGGCGAGGATCTTATCGTCGTGACCGATGTGTTCCGCGGCAGCGTGAACAACGAGTTTATGAACTACACCGACCGCCCCGGCATCTATGTCATTGCTGGCATGAACCTGGCGCTGCTGCTGGAACTGCAGGTCAATCAGGATCTGGACAGCGTGACCATGATACGCGCTGCGATCCGGTCTGCGCAGGAAACCATCCTTTTCTGTAATGAAAAGGCAGAAGTGCAGGATGATGATTTTTGAGAAAAGAGGAGGAGTAAAATGATCAAGTTGATGCGTGTGGATCACCGTCTGCTGCATGGGCAAGTGGCTTTCTCTTGGACCAATGCGCTCGGTACGGATTGCATCCTGATCGCCAATGACAGCGTGCCGACGGACGACATCCGGAAAACGACGCTCAAGCTCAGCAAGCCGAACGGGGTCAAGCTGGTGATCAAGACGATCGACGATGCGATTGCCGCCATTAACAGCGGTGTGACGGACAAGTACAAGCTGTTTATCATCGTCGAAACCATCCACGATGCCAAGCGCATGGTCGAGGGATGCCAGACGGTCCGTGCGGTCAATCTGGGCGGCACCCGCAAGGCGGAGGAGAAAAAAGCCATCAGTAAATTCATTTTTGCATCGGAAAGCGACATCGAAGACATTCGTGCCATGCTGCAGGCCGGTGCGGAGGTGGAACTGCGTCAGGTGCCGTCGGACACCAAGATCAAGGCGCAGGAAGTGATTTGAAGGGGGCAAAAAGATGATAGTACAAGCCATTCTGCTCGGCCTGATCGCGTTTATCGGCAAATGTGATCTGGCGACAGGCACGAATATGATCCAGCGCCCGATCGTTTTGGGACCGTTGGTCGGCCTGGTATTGGGCGACCTGCAAGCGGGTATCACGATCGGTGCAACGCTCGAACTCTTTTTCCTCGGCGCGGTTTCTGTCGGAGCATATATCCCGCCCAACGTGATCGTCGGCGGCGTATTGGGCACCGCTTTTGCCATCAGCACCGGTCAGGGTACGGAAGCTGCCATCACGCTGGCGATGCCGATCGCACTGATCGCACAGGCGGTTGATAATGTGATGTTCAGCCTGGTCCGCCCGCTGCTCGCGCAGATGGCCGACCGGTATGCGGCGAAGGGAAATGCCAAAGCGGTTTGCGTGATCCACATGTGCACCGGTTTCCTGACCTGCTCGATCCTGTTCCTGCTGACGTTTTTGGGCTTTGCCATCGGCAGCAGCAAGATGGAAGCGTTCCTCAACCTGATCCCGGCGGTCGTGACGGACGGCCTGAGCATTGCAACCGGCCTGCTGCCTGCACTTGGCTTTGCGATGCTGGCGCGCATGATCATGAACAAAAACGTGGTGCCGTATTTCTTCCTTGGCTTTGTGTTGTCGGCGTATTTTGGTGTCCCGATGGTCGGTATCGCGATCATTGGCCTGATCATTATCTTTACGACGATCAGCTTCAAGCCGCAGACGCAGACGGTTGACACAGTGGAGGTGGAAGACGATGACTTCTGATAAGAAACTGACCAAAAAAGACATCCGCGGCATGTTTTGGCGTTCACTACCGATGGAGTTTTCCTGGCACTATGAACGCCAGATGCACATGGGCTTCACCTTTATGCTGGCGAAGATCCTGCAGAAGCTGTATGGCGACGACAAGGAAAAGCTCGCAGCCGCACTGCAGCGCCACATGGAGTTCTTCAACTGCACGCCCGCGCTTTCCAGCTTTATCGGCGGTATCATCGCCTCGATGGAGGAAAAGAATGCGAACAACGAGGAGTTCGACACTTCGTCCATCAATACGATCAAATCCGCGCTGATGGGCCCGCTGTCCGGCATCGGCGACTCCATCATCCTCGGCACGCTGCGTATTCTGGCCGTCGGCATCGGCACCTCGCTCGCCATGCAGGGCAATATCCTGGGGCCGATCCTATTCCTGCTGGTATTCAATGTGCCGAACTATCTGCTGCATTATCTGGGCGCCGTCAAGGGCTATGAACTGGGCACGGATTTCCTCGAGAAGATCCAGAAATCCGGTTTGATGGAAAAGTTCATGTTTGCAGCCGCACTGCTTGGCGTCATGGTGGTCGGCGGCATGACAAACGAGCTGGTCGTCGTATCCACACCGCTCACCATTGGCGTCGGCGAAACCGCCAGCGCGTTGCAGGACATTCTGGACGGCATCATGCCGGGCCTGCTCAGCCTGGGCGTGATGGGCGCTTATTACAAGCTGCTTGAGAAAAAGGTCAGCGCGGTTTGGCTGATCGTCGGCACGGCTGTTCTGGGCATCGTTTGCGCACAGTTCGGCATCCTGGGCTGATCCTCTGTTTTTGGTATTCCGGCATACCCGCTATACATCATAACCACCTTGTCAAAAGTAGAAAAGGAGTAAAAAAACCATGCTGAAGTTTGATGAAGTCGACTATCGCACCAATCTCAATGCACAGATCGATGCAATCGCGGAGGGAAAGAAGATCGCGGACGAGATCAGCAAGGAAGGGTTCAGCAACATCTTCTTTGTGGCCGTCGGCGGTACGATCGCCATGATGATGCACTTCGGTGAGATCGCCAAGCAGTACACCAAGATCCCGGTATATGTCGAGCACGCGGCTGAAATTGTGCTGACCGGACATTCCCAGCTGAACAAGGATTCGATCGTCATCATGGGTTCCAAGTCCGGCGATACCAAGGAGACCGTTGCGGCGGCCAAGTGGATGCAGGAGCGCGGGATCCGCGTCGTGTCCATGGTGATCGACCCCAAGAGCCCGCTGGGCAGTCAGAGCAACTGGTGCATCCCGCTGAAGGTGTTCAAGGGCGTGGAGTATGAATATCTGAACATGTTCGGCGTGTTTTATGGCCTGCTGGCAAACAACGGCGACTTCCCGCGCTTCGACGATTTCGTTGCACAGCTGAAGGCGCATCTGGCGGACGGTCTGGTGGCTGCCCAGACCCGGTTCGACGCACGCGCGGCTGAGATCGCCAAGAAGTACTATACCAGCCCGTACATGATGTGGCTGGGTGAAGGCGAGCTGTGGGGCGAGGTTTACCTCTTCACCATGTGCATCCTCGAGGAGATGCAGTGGCTGCGCACCAAGAGCGTCAAGTCCAGCGAGTTTTTCCATGGCACGCTCGAACTGGTCGAAAAGGATATGCCGGTATTTCTGGTCAAGAGCGTCGGCGCGTACCGCTGCATCGACGACCGTGCCGAGCGCTTCCTGAAGGATCACACGGATGAGCTGGTCGTGGTCGACATCAAAGACTACCAGATCGACGGCATCGACGAGGAATTCGCGCCGCTGGTTTCCCCGCTGCTTTCGACTGCGCTGCTCAACGGCCGTCTATCCAAGCATTTCGAGGCCAACACGGGTCACGATCTGGATATGCGCCGCTACTATCGCCAGTTTGATTATTGATTTTGACACCATTTCTTCCCCAATCTCGTGGCCGGACGTATCTGCAGATGCGTCCGGCCGTGTTTTTGACGGGGATAGAACAGGAAGGACGCAACCGGGAGGATTATGAAAATGCTGCAAGGCGCAATATTTGATATGGATGGACTGTTATTTGATTCCGAGCGCGTTTGGGACAGCTTGTGGCCTGTTTGCTGCCAAAAGATGGACTTGCCGCTGCCGCCAGCCTCTTTTTATGCCGAGGGGCGGGGCATGGCAGGCAAAAACTATGCTGAGCATGTCAGAAAATATTATCCGGATGCGGATGTTCCGGCGTTGATCCGGCTGCTGCTGTGTTTGGGGGATCAGCGGTTTGCCCAGGGCGTGCCCATGAAGAAAGGTGCGCTGGAGCTGCTGGTATACCTGCGGGCGCAGAATATCCCGTGTGTGGTGGCCAGCTCCAGTCCGCGGAGCATGATCGAAAACAACCTCAGACATGCAGGCATCACCAGCTATTTTTGCGCGCTGGTCAGCGGTCAGGATGTATCGCGGTCCAAACCTGATCCAGAGATTTTTCAGCTGGCGGCATCAAAACTGCAGGCGGAAATCTCCCGCTGCGTGGTGTTGGAGGACAGTCCGAACGGCGTGCGCGCAGGCCATGCGGCTGGGGCCATAACCATTATGGTGCCGGATCTGATCGCGCCGGATCCTCAAATCCAAAAGCTGTACACCTTTTGCTGCCGGGATCTGCTGGAGGTCAAAACACTGCTCGAACAGACGAAGCTGTAAAAAATTTTTGCGGTACCTGATACCAAATCATATTTTAGCTCGGGAAATAGTCTTGTCGTACTGATCTCATAAAAAAAGGATTCAAATTGTGCCAGAGAACTATCGGCCTTTTCGGAATAACTGAAAAAGCTACCCCCGTTATTCTTTCGCAATAACGGGGGTATGGAGCATGTGGTCGTATATGATTCAACAATCTCGTAAATCGAAAGTAGGACATCGGAATGACGATGGGTGTACTTTCTGGCGTATATGTTGGTTCAAAATGTTTCCGGTCAAGTTGTTTGAGCATGTATCCGGTATTGCTATATCGCTGGTGGTTCATTTCTTCTCATTGTCCGCGCGATCCGGCAGCGGGATCACCCGCAGTTCCGTCTCCGGCTCGCTGATATACAATTCCTCGCACGCCCGCTGTGCTTCAATCAGCGTGTTAATTGCCTGCTCCGTCGCACGGAACAGCGTCAAATACATTTCTTTGTAGTCCGGCATAAAATCACCTCTTCGTTTAGGTTAGAACAATTTGTTCAAAAAGTCAATAGAACAAATTGTTCTGTCCTATACTGCAATTGGTGATGAATGATGGAGCGTTATCAGCGAATTCGGGATTTACGGGAAGACCGCGATCTCACACAGGCGCAGGTAGGTGCAGCAATTGGTGTGCCGCAGCGGACGTATGCGTATTACGAAAGTGGACAGCGTATGATTCCGCCACACGTTCTATGTGCATTGGCTGATTTCTATGATGTAAGCGTTGATTATCTCCTTGGGCGCAGCAACAAACGAAAGTAAACACATAACAAAGCGGTACGGAGCATTCCGTACCGCTTTGTTATTTCGCTTGTAACAGGCATACCCCAACCCTTGCGTTTGTCGGCAGTATGCACCGCTCTCGCAGTACCCACAGCATCGGCTGCTGAAAATCCCACGCGATAATACGAACCGGCGCTTCCGGGTCAGGCTCCCGCACCAGATATTCCAGCAGCTCCATCCATTGTCCTTGCAGCAGGGAGATGGTAACGCCTGCCTTGGCCTTCTCCTGTTCTTCCATCTGCGCAATGCCAGCGCGCCAGTCCTTCTGGTCGAAGTGCTGCACGAAGGCTTGTGCCGATCCATCCAATGGCAGCAAGATTGCATTATCCTCCCACGTGACATGAAAGTTCAACCTCATGTGCCGGAGTGCGCAGGGATCCTTTCTCAGCGCCCAGAGCGAGTATTCCAGAATGTCCGCGATCGCTTCGGGCGTTTCGACGAGAATTACCTTCTCGAATGACATCATCGCTCCCGCGAGGCGCACGGTTGCATTTTTCTCGCCGTTGGGATTGAGCCTCTGGTTGCCGTTTCCGAAGTGATACACCGGATGGATGAACCACTCCTCATCATAGATGCAGCCAACAAACCGGGAATATTTCAGGCTGTCTGTACTGCGGACGGCCTGCCGTTCCTGTTCGCGCTTGATCTGTAAGGATGTCTGGTACTTGCGCCCGCAAAGCAGGACGAAGAACAGCCTCGCCTCGTTGATGCGGCTGAGCCGCACCGCCTTTTCGATACTGTGCGTACCCATTGGCTTGTCCCAGATGAACACGTTCGACTTCCTCCGGTCTTTTTGCAGCACCCGGCAATAGGCTTCGAACCCGGCGTCTGTAACAAAATAGCTCTTGTGCCCCGGCGCCTTGACAACTTCCAGATACCCTGCGCGGCACAACTTCTGAAACGCATCCTGTGTTCGTGCATAATTGCTGCCCAGCAATTTGAGCGCATGGTATGGCAGCTGCCCGCAGACAACACTGACTTGCAGAAGGAGCCATGCGGCACTGTTTTTACATATCCGCATGGTACCCTGTTCCCAGATCGAAAACCGGGATTTTGCCGGGCCGGATGCAGATCACAGTCTGATCCCTGTCACCCCAGCAGCTCGTCTGGACGTTGGAGCAGTAGATGCCGCTGTCACTGGTGAGCAGATACCGCTCAATGACATTCAGCACCGCGCGCGTTTCCAGATTGTCGTGATCCCGTACATCGGCGGGCTGATGCGAGGCTGCATAGCAATGGTAAAACACGACCGTACACGCCCGGAACCGCGGCAGGGCGGATGCCCGGCGCGTCAGCAGCCGGTTCAGCGGTTCGCACACGAACTCGGTGCAGCTGCTTCGTTTGGAAAGGCGCAGCGGCAGCCGGATCATCACCGAGCCGTCTTTCTGTACGGCCAGTTCGTAGCCGTCCGGCAGATCGTCACCAGCCTGCTCGGGTCGATCGGCGATCATAGCTGTTCCCGCATCCGCCCGCGAAAAAAATTTT
>OLOF01000469.1_pt1 | contig 18426 bp, 10 predicted proteins | sample 1643121 | NCBI WGS metagenome assembly OLOF01 (sample SAMEA3136677, study PRJEB25190) | human gut metagenome | biome: human gut; feature: human-associated habitat; material: faeces | place: Austria | collected 2013
ACGCCGACTGGCAGGCCAGCCAGGCGCTCGGCGTAACGCAGCAACCGGAATACTGGCAACATATGCTCGACAGTTATGCCGAGCAGGCGGACAACATGCCGTTATTGCATCGGGCGCTGGTGCTGGCGTGGGCACAGGAGATGAATCTGCCGTGCAAAACGTTGTTGAAAGGGTTGGATGAAGCTATCGCCCGGCGCGGAACTAAAACTGAAGATTTCTCTGAGGAAGACACCAGCGATATCAATGACAGCATGATCCTCGATACACCTGAATCTCCACTGGCAGATGCGGTGGCAAACGTCTTAACCATGACGTTGCTGAAAAAAGCGCAGTTGAAGTCCACTGTGATGCCACAGGTTCAGCAATATGCGTGGGATAAAGCAGCAAACAGCAACCAACCGCTGGCGCACACGGTTGTGCTGCTCAATAGTGGAGGCGACGCTACCCAGGCGGCCGCTATTTTAAGTGGTTTAACCGCTGAGCAATCCACCATTGAGCGCGCGTTGGCCATGAACTGGCTGGCGAAATATATGGCGACGATGCCTCCGGTTGTGTTACCTGCTCCTGCGGGCGCATGGGCCAAACATAAGTTAACCGGAGGAGGCGAATACTGGCGTTGGGTTGGTCAGGGCGTGCCGGACATTCTCTCTTTTGGTGACGAATTACCGCCGCAAAACGTGCAGGTCCGCTGGCGTGAACCGGCAAAAACGGCTCAACAAAGTAATATTCCGGTGACCGTTGAACGCCAGTTGTATCGGCTTATCCCCGGTGAAGAAGAGATGAGCTTTACCTTACAGCCTGTCACCAGCAATGAGATTGACAGCGATGCGCTGTATCTCGATGAAATCACGCTTACCAGCGAGCAGGATGCCGTTCTGCGCTATGGTCAGGTGGAAGTACCGCTGCCGCCGGGGGCTGACGTTGAGCGTACAACCTGGGGCATTTCGGTCAATAAACCGAACGCCGGAAAACAGCAGGGGCAATTGCTGGAAAAAGCGCGAAATGAAATGGGCGAACTGGGCTATATGGTGCCGGTGAAAGAACTGACGGGAACGGTCACTTTCCGCCATTTGCTGCGCTTCTCGCAAAAAGGGCAATTCGTTCTGCCTCCTGCTCGTTATGTGCGTTCCTATGCACCTGCACAGCAAAGTGTTGCGCCAGGGAGCGAATGGATCGGGATGCAGGTGAAATAAGTGAACTGGCGCAGAATCGTCTGGCTATTGGCGTTGGTAACTCTGCCAACGCTTGCGGAGGAGACGCCGTTACAACTGGCGCTGCGTGGTGCGCAGCACGATCAACTGTATCAGCTGTCGTCATCAGGCGTGACCAAAGTCTCGGTATTACCTGACACGCTCACCACGCCATTAGGGAGTTTGTGGAAACTGTATGTTTACGCCTGGCTGGAGGATACCCATCAACCGGAGCAGCCATACCAGTGTCGCGGCAACTCCCCGGAAGAGGTTTATTGTTGTCAGGCTGGGGAGAGCATAACGCGCGATACCGCGCTGGTACGTTCCTGTGGACTTTATTTTGCGCCGCAGCGGTTGCATATTGGCGCAGATATGTGGGGGCAATACTGGCAACAGCGTCAGGCACCTGCGTGGTTAGCGTCTCTTACTACACTGAAGCCAGAAACCTCGGTAACGGTTAAATCGCTGCTTGATTCATTAGCGACGTTACCTGCGCAAAACAAAGCTCAGGAAGTCTTACTGGATGTGGTGCTGGACGAGGCGAAAATCGGTGTCGCATCCATGCTCGGTAGTCGGGTACGGGTGAAAACCTGGAGCTGGTTTGCCGATGATAAACAGGAAATCCGTCAGGGTGGTTTTGCTGGCTGGTTAACCGATGGTACACCGCTGTGGGTTACTGGCAGTGGCACCAGCAAAACGGTACTGACCCGTTATGCGACGGCGCTTAATCGGGTTTTGCCAGTGCCGACGCAAGTTGCCAGTGGGCAATGTGTGCTGGTGGATCTGTTTGCTCGTTATCCGCTGAAGAAAGTTACTGAGGAAAAGAGTACGACGGCAGTCAAACCAGGCGTGCTCAATGGGCGCTATCGTGTGACGTTTGCCAATGGTAACCACATGACATTTGTCAGCCACGGTGAGACAACGTTACTGACGGTAAAGGGCAAACTGAAATTACAGTCGCATCTCGATCGTGAAGAGTACGTTGCCAGAGTTCTGGATCGCGAGGCGAAAAGTACGCCTCCTGAGGCAGCGAAAGCCATGACCGTGGCGATTCGCACATATTTACAGCAAAACGCCGATCGCGATGGTGATTGCCTGAGCATCCCGGACAGCAGCGCCACGCAGCGTGTTTCTGCTTCGCCAGCGACCACGGGGGCGCGAACGATGACCGCCTGGACGCAGGATCTCATCTATGCGGGCGATCCGGTTCATTATCATGGCAGTCGCGCTACCGAAGGGACGCTTTCATGGCAGCAAGCCACGGCTCAGGCGGGGCAGGGAGAGCGTTACGACCAGATACTCGCGTTTGCTTATCCCGACAACAGCCTTAGCCGCTGGGGAGCGCCACGCTCAACCTGCCAGTTATTACCCAAAGCGAAAGCCTGGCTGGCGAAAAAAATGCCGCAGTGGCGGCGTAGATTACAAGGTGAGACGGGATACAACGAACCAGACGTGTTTGCGGTCTGTCGTTTAGTCTCAGGTTTCCCCTATACCGATCGGCAGCAGAAACGGCTGTTTATTCGTAATTTCTTTACGCTTCAGGATCGGCTGGATTTAACCCACGAGTATCTGCACCTGGCCTTTGATGGTTATCCCACCGGGCTTGATGAGAACTATATCGAAACGCTGACCCGACAATTATTAATGGACTAATGCTATGCGAAAGATTTTTCTTCCGTTGTTACTGGTGGCGCTTTCGCCTGTCGCTCACAGTGAAGGTGTGCAGGAAGTCGAGATTGATGCACCGCTCTCTGGCTGGCATCCGGCAGAGGGCGAAGATGCCAGTTTTTCACAAACGATCAATTACCCGGCGTCGTCCGTCAACATGGCAGATGATCAAAATATCTCAGCGCAGATCCGCGGCAAAATAAAGAATTATGCTGCGGCGGGTAAAGTTCAGCAGGGCCGGCTGGTGGTCAACGGTGCCAGTATGCCGCAGAGAATTGAATCAGATGGTTCTTTTGCACGCCCTTATATTTTCACTGAAGGCAGCAACAGCGTGCAGGTCATCAGCCCAGATGGGCAAAGCCGACAAAAAATGCAGTTTTACTCAACGCCGGGTGCTGGGGCGATTCGCGCGCGTTTACGGCTGGTTCTCTCCTGGGATACGGACAATACCGACCTCGATCTTCATGTCGTTACGCCTGACGGTGAACATGCCTGGTACGGTAACACAGTGCTGAAAAACAGTGGCGCACTGGATATGGATGTCACGACAGGGTACGGACCCGAGATTTTCGCCATGCCAGCGCCAGTTCACGGCCGTTATCAGGTGTATATCAACTACTTCGGCGGGCGCAGTGAAACGGAATTAACCACCGCCCAACTGACGCTGATCACCGATGAAGGGTCGGTCAATGAGAAACAGGAAACTTTTATTGTACCGATACGTAATGCTGGCGAGCTGACGCTGGTGAAAAGTTTTGACTGGTGATTAATGGGGTAACCTTCGCCGTCGATGTTCAAGAAAACGCCCGATAACTTTCGCTATCGGGCGTTTTTATTGGTTAATTCAACCGCTCAATCACCATCGCAATTCCCTGGCCTCCACCAATGCACAGTGTTGCCAGCCCCAGCGTTTTATCGCGTGCCTGCATTGCATGTAATAGTGTGACCAGAATACGAGCACCACTGGCACCGATAGGATGCCCCAGCGCGATGGCCCCGCCGTTGACATTCACTTTCTCAGGATCAAAGCCCAGGGTTTTCCCAACGGCAAGGAACTGTGCAGCAAATGCTTCATTGGCCTCAATGAGATCAATATCCGCCAGTTGCAGCCCCGCCAGTTGTAACGCTTTTTGCGTGGCAGGTACTGGCCCCATACCCATCAATGCGGGGGGCACGCCACCGCTGGCATAACTTTTAATGCGAGCCAGGGGATTCAGGCCTGCTGCCAGCGCCGCAGATTCATCCATAATCACCAGAGCGGCAGCACCGTCGTTAATGCCAGACGCGTTCCCGGCGGTGACTGTTCCTGCTTTATCGAAGGCCGGGCGCAATGCGCCTAACGCTTCAGCCGTAGAATCCACTTTCGGGAATTCGTCTTGACTGAAGACGAGGGTTTTCTTCCGGGTGACAATATTTACCGGGACGATTTCGGCTGTAAAAGCACCGGACTCAATTGCGGCAGCCGCTTTACGCTGTGAATGTAGCGCCAGTTCATCCTGCATTTCACGGGTAATTCCGTACTCTTTAGCCACGTTTTCGGCGGTAATCCCCATATGATAACCATGGGTGGCGCACATCAGGCCATCGCGCAGGATTACGTCATAAACCTGTCCGTCTCCAAGACGATAACCAGAGCGTGCTTTTGCATCGAGTAAGTAGGGCGCTAAACTCATATTTTCCATACCCCCCGCCACAATGCTCTGTGCCTGACCTGCCTGAATCGCCTGTGCAGCAAGCGCCACGCTTTTCAGACCTGAACCGCACACTTTGTTGACCGTGAATCCGCACACCGTTTCAGCTAGTCCGCTTTTTAGCAGCGCCTGACGTGCCGGATTTTGCCCCAGTCCGGCTTGCAACACGTTACCCATAATCACTTCATCAACGTGTAGTGAATCGATTTTTGCACGTTCAATGGCGGCTTTAATTACTGTCGCCCCCAGGTCGATGGCGCTGGTGGAGGCGAGTGAACCGTTAAAACTACCGATAGCAGTACGTACCGCACTGACGATGACACAATTTTTCATTTTATATTCCTTCTGTCTGTAGGGTTGCCGTCAGAACAGCGTTAAACCAATGACGAAAATGACGCCGGAGAAGAGCAGGGCAGTGATGCAATAGCCCATGATGTCGCGGACACCGAGTCCGGCGATTGCCAGTGCTGGCAGCGCCCAGAACGGTTGTGCCATGTTCATCCATTGCTCGCCGTAGGCGATCGCCATTACCGATTTACCGAGATCAGCGCCCAGCGCCTGGGCTGCGGGCATCACGAACGGCCCCTGAATAACCCAGTGCCCGCCGCCAGACGGAACGGCGAAGTTAATCAGTGCAGAACTAAAAAAGGTCATGACCGGGAAGGTGTCTTTGTTCGCAACATTGATGAAGAATTCGGTAATGAGTCCGCCCAGACCGGAGTGCTCCATCATCAGTTGGATCCCCGCGTAGAAGGGGAATTGCACCAGAATACCGGCGGTACTGCGTGCTGCCGCGCTGATAGCACGCATATAAGCCATTGGCGTTTTATGTAGCAGCAGACCCGCAATCATAAACATCAGGTTGACGGTATTGATGGTGATGTTGAAGCCATGTTCGCTGAAGTACATCGCCAGGTAAGCGATACCGAGTGCGCCGATGATCAACGTCAGAATGCGGCTTTCTTCCAGTCGCTCGGACGGTGGAGCATCTTTCGGTAGTTGCTTTTGAAAATCAGCCTCTTCCATGAGTAGTTTCGGATCGATACTCACCACGTCAGACGGTTTTGGCATCATCATGCGGGTGATAAATGGCATCACCACAATCAACGCCACAGTGATGAAAATATTAAAACCACTGAACAGAGTATCGCCCACCGGGATCAGCCCGGCGATATGCTCAACCGGGTTGCCCGGTGTTGCAGCCAACAGAGGCATTGAGCCAGAGAAGCCGCCACCCCAGGTGAGAAAACCAATGTAGGCGCAGGCAATGAGCAACGGATAATCAGAACCGGGGACTCGCCGGGCGACTTCACGGGCGAACATTGCACCGACAACCAAACCAAATCCCCAGTTGATGACACAAGCGACTGAACCGAAGAAAGTAACCAGCATGACGCCCTGTACGGGCGTCTTTGCGGCGGAGGCGGCAGTACGCAGCAAACTTTTCACCGGAGCGGAGCTGGCAAGAGCATGACCGGTAACGATGATAAGCGCCATCTGCATACCAAACGCCAGCAAGTTCCAGAAACCGTCACCCCACATTTTCACCATGCTGATCGGCGTTTGTGGTGTTAACCAAAGCGCGATCACGAATGTTAGCAATGTCAGCAACATGGCAAAGATCAGTGGATCGGGAAGCCATCGGCTGACAAAACGCGTCATAAAACGCGATATGCGACCAATCATAAATCACCCCGTTGCGTATTCAGATCGGCAGCTACTTCAAACCGAGCTTCTGTTTTGGCACGCACGGTGGCTAAATCACACCCGTCGGCAATTTCGGTGAGCCACATTTTGCCGTCAATAAAACGAAAGACAGCCAGTTCAGTAACCAGCATATGCACCGCATGTTGCGCAGTGAGTGGCATGGTGCAGCGGCGCAAAATTTTTGCTGAACCATCTTTGGCGCAATGTTCCATGGCGATGATCACTTTGCGTGACCCGGTCACCAGATCCATCGCGCCACCCATACCGGGCACCATTTTCCCAGGCACTACCCAGTTCGCGAGGTTTGCTTCTTCGTCTACTTGCAAACCGCCGAGCACGCAGGCATCAATATGACCGCCACGGATTAGCGCAAATGACATGGCGCTATCAAACATGGCTGCACCGGGTAAAATGCCGCACGGTTGTCCGCCAGCGTTCACCAGATCTGGATGCGCTGTTGTGACCGGGCCTAAACCGAGGAAGCCGTTTTCCGATTGCAGAGTGATATGAATACCCTCCGGTAAATAATTGGCGACCATTGTGGGTAAACCGATCCCTAAGTTAACGATGTCACCATCACGAAGCTCTTGCGCCACACGGCGCGCAATACGTTGTTTCGCATCCATTATTTGCTCTCCTGTGAAACGATGATGTGGTCGATAACGGCACCAGGGGTGACAATATGGTCAGGTTGCAGCTCGCCGGTTTCGACCAGTTCATCCGGCTCTACCAGCGTGATATCAGCCGCAAGGGCTATCAGGGGGTTAAAGTTGCGGGCGCTAAGGTGATAGGTCAGGTTGCCAAGTGTGTCGCAACGATGAGCGCGAATTAGCGCCAGGTCGGCGCGCAGCGGGCGTTCGAGCAGCCAGGTTTTACCGTCGAGTGTCAGTGTCTGTTTGCCTTCCTCTACGACGGTGCCGACACCAGTTGGGGTGAGAAAACCACCAAGTCCAGCTCCGCCACAGCGAATTTGCTCGATTAGCGTACCTTGCGGCACCAGAACGACGTCCATCTCACCAGATATCATGCGCCGACCTGTTTCCGGGTTGGTGCCGATATGTGAAGCAATCACTTTGCGGACTCGACCATTGACGATGAGCGGACCGATGCCGGTATCAACAAACGCGGTATCATTGGCTATCAATGTCAGGTCGCGAACACCAGATTCCAGTAATGCTTCAACCAGGCGGGATGGAGTGCCAATCCCCATAAATCCGCCCACCATGATGGTCATGCCGTCACGAAAGAAGCCGGTGGCGTCTTGTAATGTCATCAATTTTGTTTTCATTTTTTATCCCTCTTGCATACACCGTTGTGGGTACAGTCAGGGAATAGCAAGGGGAGTGCCAGAATGAGATTATTGAATGTTGTTATTTAACTAATTGAATAGAAAAGGATAAATTAGATGGGGGTTCATAAGGAGAATGAGCGGCTATGCAGAAAATTGCGCACTGTGCAAATTTCTGCATAGCAAGTTTTGGCATTATACATCCGCCGGATCGATACCGTATTCCTGGAGTTTATACATCAATGCACGGCGACTGATGCCCAGCATTAAAGCAGTGCGGGTTCGGTTTCCTTCTTGTTGTTCCAGCACTTCCATAATGATGCGTTTTTCGACGCGTTTAATTTCCTCTTTTAAATTACGCTCACCGACAGGGGCTGTTTTTGCTTCACCAGCATTACAGACTGGCTGACGAATCTGCGGCGGAAGATCCTCAGAAAAAATGATCGGGCCTGAATTCATCACGACGGCGCGTTCAATAACGTTGGAAAGCTCTCGAATATTTCCCGGCCATGACCAGGCGGTAAGCAGTGACATTGCCATCGGATCGATGTCGATAATATCGCGCTGATTCTCACTACTGAATTTTTGCAAAAAGTGATTAGCTAACAGGGAAATATCTTCCCGGCGATCGCGCAGAGGCGGCAGTATTAAATGAATAACGTTAAGGCGATAAAAGAGATCTTCACGGAAGGTGCCTTCTTTCACCATTGCCTGCAAGTCGCGGTTGGTGGCAGCAATGACGCGGATATCAACTTTTATGGTCTGATGGCCGCCAATCCGTTCAAATTCCCGTTCCTGCAGAATGCGTAGTAATTTGGCTTGCAGTACCAGCGGCATTTCGCCAATTTCGTCGAGGAGCAGAGTACCTTCGTTGGCACGTTCAAATAATCCCTAACGCAAGGTTTGTGCACCAGTAAATGCACCTTTTTCATGACCAAACAGTTCACTTTCGAGCAACGATTCCGGCAGTGCCGCGCAGTTGACTTTAATGAACGGCCCCTTTGCCCGCCGCGAATTGTAGTGAATCGCTCTGGCAATCAACTCTTTCCCGGTGCCGCTTTCACCGCTAATCAAGACGCTGGCCTGAGAAAGGGCAATTTTGGCGGTGTCTTTGCAGATGTCCATCATCGCCGGGCTGTTGGTGAGAATGTGCCCCCATTGCCAGCTGGTGCTCAGTGCCTGGTGCAGATGACGGATCTCTTTTTTCATTGACTGGAGTTGTAAAGCGCGCTGAACGATTAAATTCAACTCATCGAGATCAAACGGTTTGATAACATAGTCGAAGGCTCCGCAGCGTAGTGCTTCGACGGCGGTTTCCACTTCAGCATAGGCCGTCATCAGAATAACGGGTGTCCGGGTCTCATGGCTGCGCATCTCCTTTAGTGCCTTGATGCCGTCCATCTCTGGCATGCGGATATCCATCAACACCACGTCAGGGTGAATATCGGCAAACAGGTGTAATGCTGTGCGCCCGTTGTTCGCACAATGTGTTTCGAATCCTTGTAGTGCAAAAGCGGTGCTCAGCATACGGCGAACATTATCTTCATCATCCACAATAAGGATGCGATTAATAGCAGTCATACAGTCTGATTTCCCTGCGGGTTGATCGGTAAAATAAGCGTGAAGGTTGCGCCGTAGCCCGGCAAACTGGCGACGCGAATATCACCCTGATGGGCATTAATGATGCGTTGACTTAACGCCAGACCAAGCCCGGTTCCTGAGGCTTTGGTAGTGAAAAAGGGATCGAAGATCTTTTTTTGCAGCGAGAGATCAATGCCACTGCCGTTGTCCTCTATCGAAATGGCCTGTTGCGAGTCGCTATACTGCCAGGTTCGAATGCGAATTTTCCCTCGTGCACTGATAGCCTGGACGGCATTGATCAGGATATTCAGTAGTACCTGTTTGAGCAGTTCACGATCGGCGTTAATCGGGCTTAATTCATTATCCAGTTCGCTTATGAAGTCGACCCGCGCTTGTACGCCGGCGGTTTGTACCAGTACCAGAGTTTCTTCAACCAATGCATTGAGGCTGACTTGTTGCCATTGACTGTGGCGTGGGCGTGAAAATTCGAGCAATTGCTGAATAACTTTGTTAATTGAATCGATTTCTTTGAGTACTACGGACAGATATTCCTGATGTATTGGGTCACGGGTTTGTTGGCGCAAGATCTGTACATAACCACGAATAGCCGTTAGCGGATTACGTACTTCATGCGCCACGCCAGCCATCAGCTCACCCAGTGTGGCGAGGCGTTCTGCTTGCGCCATGCGGCGCTGGGTTTCTTTGCGGGCAGTTAAATCAGAGAAAATCACCAAAGCACCTATCATTTCACCGTGCGTGTTATGAATACGACTGGTCGTGACACTGAGTTCAATGGTGCGGTCACGGCCTGGAAAACTGATCTCCAGTGCTACATGTTCGGTGCCATGTTCCAGCGTATCCAGTACGGGACTGTAGAACTGAGTATTGTCGAACAACATGGAGTAAGGCTGCCCTACCAGTTCATGACGTTGATAGCCAGTGATGACTTCTGCTGCTGGGTTCATGGTGGTTACATCACCCTGGCGGTCAATGGCAATGACGCCATCGGCAGCGTTTTCAATAATCAGATCGTTAAGTGTTCGCGTTTCACGCAGTGCCTGGGCGAGGTTGTTAACACTCTGACTGATTTGCCCCATTTCACCGGGCAATTGTGGTAATCGAGTGGGAATATTTTGAGCCAGAGTCGAGAGGCCATCGGTGATGATATCTATATTGGCGCTCAGGCGACGGGAGAAAAGGACAATCAACAGCAGGCTTATCAGCAAACCGGCGGTGAGCACAATGATAATCCTCACATCCATTTTCCAGGCCTGGCGGCGAATATCTTCGGTTAATTCATTGGCCCAGATATAGCCGAGGATTTCACCATTACGCTCAATGGGAATCATTGAATTCAAAATATCGCCGCGCACCTGCCTGCCTGAATAAACCAAAGGGGTATTTGTACGCATGACTTCGCGACCAGGGTGATCTGCGGCAATGGTAACGCCCACATTATTCTGATATAGCGCTGAAGGCGCGTAGGTGATTATCGCATCCAGCGTTTTGTTGTAATAACCAGCGCCGATGCCAGGGAAGGCGTGAGTGATATTTTCGGTAATGGGGGCAAGTTCTGCATTTAATGCGCGGATACGCTCCTCACGCGGTAAGTCGATGTAGAGATCGTAGCGATTGCCTAGCGCCTGATTAAGCAGGTTGACCACGGCAGAAAGTTTTTTCTCTTTTTCAGATAAGACTGCTGAACGTCCTTCCGTTTCTACGATATAACCAATAGTAAGCGTTGGGACAATGACCATCAGGATTGCCATCAGGATCATTTGATTGCGTAAGCGGCGTGGATAAATCCACTTCATATAATGCATGCTGAAATCCACTAGTCTTGTCCGGTATATGACGATTATCAGAGGTTAAGGTGATGATTTCTCGGCGGTGTATCATATTCCAGAGAAGAGAGAACATTGCGGTAACACGCTTTTACCGCTACCTTAACCACACTCCATCGGTCACCTGAGGCGGAGCTTCGCCCCTTTGAAATACCTTGCTTCTTTTCGTACAACCCTGAAAGCCTCGCGCTACATGTTCAGAGCATTGGCGTTAGTGCTCTGGCTGTTGATTGCTTTTTCATCCGTTTTTTACATCGTTAATGCGTTACATCAGCGAGAATCGGAAATTCGTCAGGAATTTAATCTGAGTTCCGATCAGGCTCAGCGCTTTATTCAACGCACCTCTGATGTGATGAAAGAGCTGAAGTACATAGCTGAAAATCGCTTATCGGCAGAAAACGGTGTGCTTTCCCCGCGTGGACGAGAAACGCAGACGGATGTGCCTGCGTTTGAACCGCTGTTTGCTGACTCTGATTGTTCCGCAATGAGTAACACCTGGCGAGGTTCTCTGGAGTCATTGGCGTGGTTTATGCGCTACTGGCGCGATAATTTTTCTGCGGCTTACGATCTAAACCGGGTATTTTTAATCGGCAGCGATAACCTCTGCATGGCCAATTTCGGTCTGCGTGATATGCCAGTGGAACGCGATACCGCGTTAAAAGCTTTGCATGAACGCATTAATAAATATCGAAATGCACCACAAGATGATAGTGGCAGTAACCTCTACTGGATCAGCGAAGGTCCGCGCCCTGGCGTCGGGTATTTTTACGCCTTGACGCCAGTTTATCTGGCGAACCGGTTGCAGGCGCTTTTGGGTGTCGAGCAAACCATCCGGATGGAGAACTTTTTCTTACCTGGTACGTTGCCGATGGGGGTTACCATTCTTGATGAAAATGGTCATACCCTGATTTCGCTTACCGGACCAGAAAGCAAAATTAAGGGCGATCCTCGCTGGATGCAGGAACGCTCCTGGTTTGGCTATACGGAAGGGTTCCGGGAACTGGTGCTGAAGAAAAATCTGCCACCCTCATCGCTAAGCATCGTTTATTCAGTGCCAGTTGATAAGGTGCTGGAACGCATTCGCATGTTGATCCTTAACGCAATTTTGCTGAATGTGCTTGCCGGAGCTGCATTGTTTACTCTCGCGCGGATGTACGAGCGGCGTATTTTCATTCCGGCGGAAAGCGACGCCCTGCGACTGGAAGAACATGAGCAGTTTAATCGCAAGATTGTCGCCTCCGCGCCAGTGGGTATCTGCATTTTGCGTACCGCTGATGGCGTCAATATTTTAAGTAACGAACTGGCGCATACTTATCTCAATATGCTTACGCATGAGGACCGCCAACGGCTGACACAAATTATCTGTGGGCAGCAGGTCAATTTTGTTGATGTCCTGACCAGCAACAATACCAATCTGCAAATCAGCTTCGTCCATTCGCGCTATCGTAATGAAAACGTGGCCATTTGTGTGCTGGTGGATGTTTCTTCGCGCGTGAAGATGGAAGAGTCGTTGCAGGAGATGGCACAAGCAGCGGAACAGGCGAGCCAGTCAAAATCGATGTTCCTGGCCACCGTCAGTCATGAGCTGCGAACGCCGCTGTATGGCATTATCGGTAACCTGGATCTGTTGCAAACCAAAGAGTTACCGAAAGGCGTCGATCGTCTGGTGACGGCAATGAACAACTCTTCCAGCCTGTTGTTGAAAATTATCAGCGATATTCTCGATTTCTCGAAAATTGAATCAGAACAGTTGAAGATCGAACCGCGTGAGTTTTCACCGCGTGAAGTGATGAACCACATCACCGCCAACTATTTACCGCTGGTGGTACGCAAGCAGTTAGGCTTGTACTGCTTTATTGAACCGGATGTGCCAGTGGCCTTAAATGGCGACCCGATGCGTTTACAGCAGGTCATCTCCAACCTGTTGAGTAACGCCATAAAATTCACCGATACCGGCTGTATAGTTTTGCATGTTCGCGCTGATGGCGATTATCTCTCTATCCGTGTTCGCGATACCGGCGTGGGGATACCGGCGAAAGAAGTGGTGCGTTTGTTTGATCCCTTCTTCCAGGTTGGAACGGGCGTACAGCGTAACTTCCAGGGGACTGGTCTGGGTCTGGCGATTTGTGAAAAACTGATCAGCATGATGGACGGCGACATCTCGGTAGATTCAGAACCGGGAATGGGCAGCCAGTTTACCGTGCGTATTCCGTTGTACGGCGCTCAGTACCCGCAGAAAAAAGGTGTGGAAGGGTTGAGTGGTAAACGCTGCTGGCTGGCGGTCCGCAATGCGTCGCTCTGTCAGTTCCTGGAAACCAGTTTGCAGCGCAGCGGCATCGTCGTTACAACATACGAAGGGCAGGAACCGACTCCCGAAGATGTGTTAATTACTGACGAGGTAGTGAACAAAAAATGGCAGGGCAGAGCGGTAGTGACCTTCTGTCGTCGCCATATTGGTATTCCGCTGGAGAAAGCGCCAGGGGAGTGGGTACATAGTGTGGCTGCTCCGCATGAGCTACCGGCATTGTTGGCGCGTATTTATTTGATCGAGATGGAGAGCGACGATCCTGCTAACGCTCTGCCGTCGACGGACAAAGCGGTCAGCGATAATGACGATATGATGATTCTGGTCGTGGATGATCATCCGATTAACCGGCGTCTGCTGGCAGATCAGTTGGGATCGTTGGGCTATCAATGTAAAACCGCGAATGATGGCGTCGATGCGCTTAATGTACTTAACAAGAATCATATTGATATCGTGCTTAGCGACGTCAATATGCCAAATATGGATGGTTACCGCTTGACGCAACGCATTCGTCAGTTGGGACTGACGTTGCCGGTAATCGGAGTAACGGCTAATGCGTTGGCTGAAGAGAAGCAGCGGTGTCTGGAGTCCGGTATGGACAGCTGCCTGTCGAAGCCGGTAACGCTGGATGTGATAAAACAGACGCTGACGGTATATGCCGAGAGGGTCAGGAAATCGCGGGAATCGTAGGACGGATAAGGTGTTTATGCCGCATCTGGCATTCAGTGCAAATGCCAGATGCGACGCTGACGCGTCTTATCTGGCCTACTTTAATGTAATCTGTTGAAATAATGGGAATCGTAGGACGGATAAGGCGTTTACGCCGCATCCGGCAATCCGTGCAAATGCCAGATAAGACACTGACGCGTCTTATCTGGCCTACAGGTGATTAGTCTTTATCTGCCGGACTTAACGTCACAGAAGAGAGATAATTCAGCAGAGCAATATCGTTCTCGACACCCAGCTTCATCATCGCAGATTTCTTCTGGCTACTGATGGTTTTAATACTGCGGTTCAGCTTTTTAGCGATCTCGGTCACCAGGAAGCCTTCCGCAAACAGGCGCAGAACTTCACTCTCTTTTGGCGAGAGACGCTTGTCACCATAACCACCAGCACTGATTTTTTCCAACAGGCGAGAAACGCTTTCCGGGGTAAATTTCTTCCCTTTCTGCAGCGCGGCGAGAGCTTTCGGCAGATCGGTCGGTGCACCTTGTTTCAGCACGATCCCTTCGATATCCAGATCCAATACCGCACTAAGAATCGCCGGGTTGTTGTTCATGGTCAGAACAATGATCGACAGGCTTGGGAAATGGCGCTTGATGTACTTGATTAAGGTAATGCCATCGCCGTACTTATCGCCAGGCATGGAGAGATCGGTAATCAACACATGTGCATCCAGTTTCGGCAAGTTGTTGATCAGTGCTGTAGAGTCTTCAAATTCGCCGACAACATTCACCCACTCAATTTGCTCAAGTGATTTGCGAATACCGAACAAGACTATCGGATGGTCATCGGCAATAATTACGTTCATATTGTTCATGTAATAGGCTACCTTGCTACAGCAAGCTCTTGACATAACTGTCAATGTCGCTGATGTATTTTTCTATTCCTGGAACATCCTTCTCACGAATCAGATGTTCCAGCGTTTCACATAACTGCTTGCCGGGTACCAGATTTAGCATGGCAAATACGCCTTTAAGACGATGAGCCGTTTGGGCTAACGCAGCAAAGTCACTGGTTGCTGCTTCAGTATATAGCCTCTTAACATCATCCGGTACTGTGTCTACAAAGAGCGCATAATAGCCGCTGGCATGGAGTTGCGCATTTTCATCTCCGCCCAGAGGCGATTCTGTCACCTCTTCCTGCGCCAGTTGCACTTCAATTAATTGTAAGACCGCTTCCTGCATAGCGTTGCTCATATTGAAATTGACGCACAATTGACCAGGCCCAATTTCCCGTACGCCAGACTCATCATCGCTTAAAAGCAAGCCAGAGGCAGTAAGATTAGACGGATTATCCGTTAAAAAGATATCATAATCTTGACTAATTAATCTTTCATCGGGTGTGATACAGGTTGCACCCCAATTTTCTAACTGGCGAGTGACAATATTCCGAATTTCTGCCGAAGTAACATCCACCATTACGCAGACATCATCCAGTAATCGCTCTTCTTCCTCTTCAACTTCCGGGTCAGCTGCGAGCATTTTGATATGCACAGAGTAGCGTGTACCAAGCCCATCCCGCGTTTTGATGTTTAAATGACCGCCCAGTTTACGCGCCAGTTGATCGCTCAGCCAGAATGCCAGCGGGTCCGCCTTGCCATAGCGATCGTTTTGGGTCTGGTTGATAAACGGGAAGTGCAAATTATCCATTTCATGAATGCTTACGCCTTCTCCAGTGTCCAGAATGCGGAACGTCAGGCGGTCTTCGGAGGACTCATCCTGATCAACCTCAAGGGTGATTTTTCCCAATTGCGTTGAGGTCACGGCATATTGCATCAGTAGCAGCAAAATACGTCGTAAGGCATCGCGATCGCCGCGGCGCATATCGTGTGCTTTCAGATGATTGTTAATCAGCAGTTGCAGACCTTTACGCTTGATGGCAGGCAACACTGAAGGCACAACTTCATCAATTAAATCCTGCACGGAGAACAGCTCCGTCTCACTTTTCCAGCTATCGTCCGCAAGCATGTTCGCTAACTGTATTTCATCGACCAGTCGCACCAGCACATCAGCCTGATTCGCCAGTTGTTTGCCTTCCGGGGCGTTGAGTTTAGCCGCGCTCTCCGCCAGGGACTGTGCGGGTTCTTTCAGCGCATCGCCAATGTTTTTCATAAAGGTCATCCGCCCCTGCTGGTTTTTCTCATACAGACGCTGCGCCTGCTTGAGTTTCTTGTTTACCAGCACTTCGCGATCCTGATCGCGAATAATGAAAATTTGTGTGCGCGGCGCAACCTGGCTGCGGAACATGCGGATCTCATACAGCTCGTTATTGATCGTCGCCTGAATAATCCCCTGATGCTGTTCCGCCATGGTGGTGATGTTTTGCAGATTCAAATGCGGCAGCAAATGATCGGCAATTTTGTTACTTATGACTGTGCGGTTCGATTCCTGATCGTGAACCAGCAGGCCGAGCGGCAGCAGTGAGACTATCTCTTCATTAATTGCCCGTAAAATGCGCAATTCGTTATTGACCGCCGTGCTGGGGACGCTTTCTGTACTGCGGCTGGAGAAATGGCGGAATGTGGTATAGCCAAATAACGCCAGCGCCAGCAAACCGATGTTCAGCAGCAGTGGCAGCAGAATGTTTTGCAACGTATCCAGCAGTAAGGTGCCGTAAGGAACCTGCCAGACCAGGCGCATATCGGTAGAGTTGAGTGCCGAGGAGATTTCAATCTTCGTACTGTTAAAGTGGATACTGACGCTATCCGTCCCTTCTTTCTCATTTTCATTGTTTCCCGTTGCCGTCGCGTCTGGCTCAAGGCGGAAACTGTCCAGCGGCATACCCGGTGGGATCAAATCATTAATCGGCAGATCAAAAGCCACGACCGTTGCCAGATGTCCCGGCTGGTTGAACGTGGTACGCAAGGTAAAGTAATGACCGTTCTGCCAGGCCAGGCGGCGCATGTTAGAAAAACTTTCGCGTTCATCGAGGGCGTTGGCCTGTTGCAACATCTCTGCACGACGTGAATCAACAATGTCGCTGACGGTCGATTCTTTAAATCCGGAGGTGAGATCTTTGAGGGGCAGGGTTGAGATCAGCACCAGACTGTTATCCTGACCATTCAGGTAATACATCGACCACGGTACATTTTCTGCGCCCCACAATGTGTCCAGATAGGTGGACATCCGTTGAGTCATCTCAAGCGTTGAGTTGTCGTGAGAGCCAAAGATTAACGCTTCCGTTTTGCGGCGTGGTTTTTCCAGATAGTAGACATCCTGTTTCAGGCGCGTCTCTTGTAAACCTTCGCCGGAGGAGGGGGAGGTCGTCGCGGCAATGTTGTCGTAGATCTGCCAGGTCACGTAACGCCAGGTATCGACGCGCTTTTGGATTGCGTGGGTAATGTCGACAATCTGGTAACTTTTATCTTTCAGCCAGGCGTTAACGGCGCTTTGTACCATTACACCCATCGTCACCAGTAACACAATGATCAACAGTAAAAAGAAGCGGGTAATGCTCCCCGGTAGGAGTGAAAAGCGGGTCGTGGCCGTTGTCTCTTTCTGACGCATTCGTGTTTATGACCTGTTAAAACTTCGCGAAGTGATAGGGCAGTATAAAGGGTACAGTGTGAAATTCCAGACTCTTACCTGATTGATGATTCTCTATTCTCCAGTGATATTTATCATCCGGCATTGGGGGAAATAGATGTACAAGCGCCATTTTGCTGTACAAATAACCTACAAAAAGCCCAACGAAATTAATTGCAAATAAACGAAGATTGCTGGAAATTATGCTGATGTTAATTATTTGTGAAATAGTTAACAGGCGTTATAGTTTTTCTGTGGTAGCACAGAATAATGAAAAGTGTGTAAAGAAGGGTAAAAAAAACCGGATGCGAGGCATCCGGTTGAAATAGGGGTAAACAGACATTCAGAAATGAATGACGGTAATAAATAAAGTTAATGATGATAGCGGGAGATATTCTAGTTGCGAGTGAAGGTTTTGTTTTGACATTCAGTGCTGTCAAATACTTAAGAATAAGTTATTGATTTTAACCTTGAATTAATATTGCTTGATGTTAGGTGCTTATTTTGCCATTCCGCAATAATCTTAAAAAGTTCCCTTGTATTTACATTTTGAAACATCTATAGCGATAAATGAAACATCTTAAAAGTTTTAGTATCATATTCGTGTTGGATTATTCTGCATTTTTGGGGAGAATGGACTTGCCGACTGATTAATGAGGGTTAATCAGTATGCAGTGGCATAAAAAAGCAAATAAAGGCATATAACAGAGGGTTAATAACATGAAAGTTAAAGTACTGTCCCTCCTGGTCCCAGCTCTGCTGGTAGCAGGCGCAGCAAACGCTGCTGAAGTTTACAACAAAGACGGCAACAAATTAGATCTGTATGGCAAAGTTGATGGCCTGCATTATTTTTCTGATAATTCAGCGAAAGATGGCGACCAGAGCTATGCTCGTCTGGGTTTTAA
>OLOF01000470.1_pt1 | contig 18422 bp, 10 predicted proteins | sample 1643121 | NCBI WGS metagenome assembly OLOF01 (sample SAMEA3136677, study PRJEB25190) | human gut metagenome | biome: human gut; feature: human-associated habitat; material: faeces | place: Austria | collected 2013
GTCGTCCTGATCGGTACACAGCTTGTACCGTTACTGGCGAATTTGTTTTAGCCGGGGCAGTAAGAAAGGAGAACACGCATGGATAAGATTTTTGAGTCCATAGAAGAATGGATGCGTAACCTCCTTACAGGCATGGTCAGCTCAAACCTGACGAACATGTTTACCGATGTCAATGAAAAAACAGGTGACATTGCAAGTCAGGTTGGGCAAACGCCCCAGGGGTGGAGTGGCAGTATATTCAGTCTGATCCAGAATCTGTCGGATTCTGTGATCGTGCCGATTGCCGGGATGATTATAACCTTTGTTCTGTGTTATGAGCTGATTTCCATGCTCACAGAGAAGAACAACATGCATGACATTGATACATGGATGTTCTTCAAATATTTTTTTAAAATGTGGGTTGCAGTCTGGTTCGTAAGTAATGCCTTTACAATTACAATGGCAATTTTCGATGTCGGGCAGAATGTAGTGAACCGGGCAGCAGGAGTGATCAATCAGCAGACAGCAATTAATATTGATTCTGTAATCACTTCAATGGAAACAGCGATGGAATCAATGGAAGTAGGGGAACTGGTCATACTGGCACTGGAAACACTTCTGGCAAGCCTGTGTTTAAAGGTTATTTCCGTTTTTATAACGGTCATTTTATATGGACGTATGATTGAGATTTACTTGTATTCGTCAATCGGTGCAATTCCATTTGCAACAATGAGCAATCGGGAATGGGGACAGATTGGCAGCAATTATTTAAGAGGATTGTTCGCATTGGCTTTCCAGGGATTTTTTATCATGGTGTGTGTGGGCATTTATTCCGTACTGGTTGCTAATATACAGGTATCAGATAACGTGCATACAGCATTGCTCAGTGTAATGGCTTATACGGTTGTACTATGCTTCAGCCTTATGAAAACAGCCAATTTCTCGAAGAGTATCTTTAATGCACATTAAACAGAAAAGAGGAGATGATAGAAGATGGCTTTTGTATCAGTACCCAAAGATCTGACGAAAGTAAAAAATAAGATTATTCTGAACCTCACGAAACGTCAGCTTATCTGCCTTGGCATTGCTGCAGCAGTAGGGCTTCCGTTTTATTTCCTTACAAGAGGGTTGATTGGTTCGAGTAATGCGGCATCCGGAATGTGTCTGTTGATGCTTCCGGCTTTTTTATTTGCCATGTATGAAAAGGACGGACTTCCTTTAGAGAAAGTCCTGAAAAATATGATTACAGTGAAATTTATCCGTCCTCCAGTGCGGAAGTATGAGGTGGAAAATCTGTATGAGAAAAAGAGAGTTGTAACAAAAACGAAGGGAGGTACAGTTCGTGGAAAAAAGAAAAAACGATAAATGGCTGCCTGATCATGACGAAGATTCTTCTTATCCGGAGGACTGGTGGTTAGATGACGAAGATTCTGCTGATGACTTACCAGTGTTTGATCCGGACGAGGCAGAAGATTATGCAAAGGACAGACAGCGTTTGACCGGAGTACCGATGGTTACAGGGTATGAAGCACTGGAGCGACACCGGGGTGTCCGCAGACCAAGACGTAAATTAAGCAGAAGGGAGCAACGGGCATGGGAAAAAGCGCAGAAGTATGAAGCGAAACTTCATAAGGCACAGGAAAAAGAAGATAAAAAACGTGCGAAGCAGGAAGCAAAGCTGGCTGCTCGTGAAGAAAAAGCAGCACAGAAGCAGGCGAAAAAAGAGAAAAAGCATAAAAAAAGAACGAAACCGGCAGCTTCATCTTCCGTAAAATCCAGTGGAAAAAAGAGTGCTGCAAAAAAAGTGAGCAGCAATAAGAAGGGTGGAAATAAGGAAAAGAAGATTACCGCACAGCAGTCTATCCCATACAGAGAAATGGGAAAAGATGGTATCTGTCGTGTGGAAGATGGTTACTATTCCAAAACAATCCGTTTTTATGATATTAACTACCAGTTAGCACAGAATGAGGATAAAAATACGATTTTTGAAAACTGGTGTGATTTTCTGAACTATTTTGACAGTACGATTCATTTCCAGTTGTCCTTTATCAATCATCACAGCAATATGGCAGAATATGAAGATGTGATTCGCATTAAGAAGCAGAATGACAGTTTTGATGATCTGCGTATGGAGTTTGCTCAGATGCTTAGAAATCAGTTGGCAAAAGGAAATAATGGTCTTGTCAGAACAAAGTATCTTACATTTGGAATCGAAGCAGACAATATCCGGGAAGCAAAACCGAAACTGGAGCGTATCGAAACGGATATTCTCAATAACTTTAAGGTATTAGGGGTGTCTGCTTATCCGTTGAATGGCGTGGAGCGTTTGCAGATTATGTATGAAACGTTCAACCAGGATAATAAAGTCCCGTTCCGGTTCAGCTATGAAGAAGTGTTGCGTACCGGACTGAATACCAAGGACTATATTGCACCATCCAGTTTTGTATTTAAAAATGGAAAAGATTTTCAGATGGGAGATACTATCGGGGCAGTATCCTACCTGCAGATTCTGGCACCGGAGCTGACCGATAAAATGCTTGCGGAATTTCTGGAAATGGACTGCAATCTGCTTGTTAATCTTCATATCCAGTCAATCGACCAGATGAAAGCGATTAAGCTGGTAAAAGCAAAGGTTACAGATATTAACAGAATGAAAATTGAGGAGCAGAAAAAAGCAGTTCGTTCCGGATATGATATGGATATTATCCCGTCCGATCTGAATACTTACGGAGGGGAAGCGAAAAGACTTCTGGAAGATTTGCAATCCAGGAATGAGAGAATGTTTCTTGTGACGGTGGTGTTTTTAAATACTGCGAAAAATAAACAGGAACTGGAAAACGTGGTATTTCAGACCGCAGGTATTGCACAGAAATATAATTGTGCATTAAAGAGGCTTGATTATCAACAGGAACCGGGACTTATGAGCAGTCTGCCACTTGGAAAAAACTGGATTCCTATTAAAAGAGCATTAACGACAACTTCAACAGCGATTTTTGTTCCGTTCACGACACAGGAATTATTTATGGGTGGAGAATCCATTTACTACGGTCTGAATGCCTTGTCTAACAACCTGATTATGGCTGACAGGAAGAAACTGAAAAACCCGAATGGCTTGATCGTGGGTACTCCGGGAGCTGGTAAGTCCTTTGCGGCAAAACGTGAAATTACCAATGTTATTATCGTGACAAAAGACGATATTATTATCTGCGATCCAGAGGGCGAGTATTTTCCTATAGTCCGGGCATTCAATGGACAGGTTGTTCGCATTTCACCAACCAGTCATGATTATATCAATCCGATGGATATTAACACCAATTATGCGGATGATGACGATCCGTTATCTCTGAAATCAGATTTTATTCTTTCGCTTTGTGAACTGGTAGTAGGTGGAAAGAATGGCTTGGAGCCAGTAGAAAAGACAATTATTGACCGTTGTGTCCGCTTGGTATATCAGGACTATCTTGCAGATCCAGTTCCGGAGAAGATGCCGATACTGGAGGATTTATACAATCTGCTTCGCAAGCAGGAAGAACCAGAGGCACAGCGTCTGGCAACGGCACTGGAAATCTATGTTAATGGTTCTCTTAAAGTATTCAACCATCGCACGAATGTTGAGTTGAATAACCGTCTGGTATGTTTCGACATTAAAGACCTTGGTAAGCAACTTAAAAAACTTGGTATGCTGATTGTTCAGGATCAGGTCTGGAACAGGGTAACAGTCAATCGTGCTGCACATAAATCTACCAGATATTACATTGATGAGTTTCACTTGCTGCTGAAAGAAGAACAGACAGCAGCATATAGCGTGGAAATCTGGAAGAGGTTCCGTAAGTGGGGCGGTATTCCGACTGGTATCACACAGAATGTAAAAGACCTGCTTGCTTCAAGAGAAATCGAGAACATCTTTGAAAACTCTGATTTTATTCTGATGCTTAACCAGGCATCCGGGGACAGACAGATTCTTGCCAAACAGCTTAACATCTCTCCGCATCAGCTTTCCTATGTGACAAACAGTGGAGCAGGAGAAGGCTTGATTTTTTATGGAAATACAATTATTCCGTTTAAGGACAGATTTGATAATTCTCTTATGCTGTATGCGTTAATGTCATCGAAACCGGAAGATGTGGAAAAACGTGAAAAACTTGGCATCAAAGACAGGGACGATTAACAGGAGGGGTGGCAGAGTGAGGCGGTTTATAGCAGGAATATTGATGATTGTTTCGATTATTTTGCTTACTATCAGTATTTACTTTCTGATGGGAATGTTCATACAGGAAAGACAGGACGATCAGTTACAGCAAGAGTTGCAGGAACTTATGCAGGAGAAAGAGGACGAGCCGGGAGAAAATTCTTCCGGCGATTCTTTTATAGAAGTAGATGCTGGAATACTGGCATTGCATGAGGAAAATCCAGATTGTATTGGGTGGCTTACGATTGAGGGAACAAAGATAGACTACCCAGTTATGTACAGGCCCGGAGATAAGAATTATTATCTGCATCGGGATTTTAATGGGGACTACTCAGCAAATGGCTGTCTGTTTCTAGCGGAGGAATGTGTGCCGGGAGATTCAGACAATCTGATTATCTATGGGCATCACATGAACAGTGGGAAGATGTTTGCTGACCTTGAAAAATATAAAGACAAGGAATTTTATGAGGGACATTCGACAATCCTGTTCCGTACCATATGGGGAAATGAACATTATCAGATATTATCAGCGTTTACAACACCGGTTTATACCGGAAATGATTTTGACTATTACAGCTTTATAAAAGCACAGAAAGGGGCAGATTATGAGTACTTTATTAGAGAAATTAAGCGAAAAGCAATCTATGAAACCGGAAGCACAGCAGAATATGGGGACAAGCTGCTTACATTGTCCACATGCGAGTATTCACAGCGGAATGGGCGTATGGTCGTGGTTGCAAAAAAAATTCAGCAAAATGAAAGCTGAGAAAGAACCGGAAGAATTTGAATTTGGCTGTGAAGATCTGACGAAAGATTGGTTTGATGAGATAAGTGATTTGGAAGAGCAGGAAAAGAAAAGTGAGTGCGATGAAACTGATTTTGGGGATAATGAGCAGGACAGTGTAGAGCCGGATTCTGAACCAGATAAGGCAAGAACAGGAGGTATCTGGGACTGGGACAGTGAAGATTACTGGGCTTATGGGGAATCTGAAAGGTCACTTTTAGAAATGGCGCATAAAGATATGCTTTGCATTGCTGGTCTGTTAGAAGTAATGGATTCATTGGCTCTGCTTGCAGATACACAGGGGCGAGAGTTACAGAGTGGTCTTTCCGATGTTTCAGTGAAATTAAAGGATAAGGCGATTGCTATTGAAAACAGATGGAACACGTTTCTGAACAAAAATTATGAAATCAGGAGATGATGACCATGCAGGAGCATGAATATAAAGCAAGGGATAAAACTGTCCAGAAGATGAGCCGGGATGGACTTCGGGAAGAAAATCTTCGCAGTAAAAAGGAGAAGCGAATTACCAGACGTGAGGCAGATGAGAAGAAAACAGCCGGACACAGGGAACAGGAGCTGGATTTTGGAAAGGCAAGAAAAGCTCATACTGCAGAAGAACCAGTAGAGGAAGGAACAGAGGGAAAACACAGGTTACAGTCAAGACACGCTTTTCTGGAACAGGAAAAAATTGCGGAAGCGGATGAAATGGAAAATTCAGAAATGAGTGAGGATAAGGCAGACGGGGAGAAATCTCCGTCTGTTTCACGTTCCAGACTTCGTAAAGAAAGTATCCGGGGACATCCGGGACGGGATGCTGAACGTGATTCTGAAACACCGGAACCGGACAGGCAGAGCCGAAAGAAAAAGATGGTCACAGCCTATGCAGCAAAAGAGCAGAAACGCTACCATGAAAAGTCAGAAGTTGATGAAAAATCAATGGAAGATTTTCGGGAAGAGATCAAAGGCAAGACGAAAAGGGAACAGACGCTAAAAGAACAGAAGAAATCAAAATCCCGTCTTTCCTTTGAAGATGAAGGCAAAGGTATGATTCCAGGCAGTGGAATGGCAAGAAAGGGTGCAACCGTTGTTTCTGAAACGGCATCTGCCTATGGTCAGAAAAAGATCAGAGAGGATACCGACGATAATGCGGCTCTTGATGCAGCAGAGCAAATGGAACTTGCGGGAGAAAGTCTTGCAAGAAAGTCAATTTACGTCCGGGAACGGTTAAAAGAGAACCGGCAGAGAAATAACCGGTTAAGGGAATCTGTGCTGGAAGAAATGGAAAAATCCCGCTTGCAGTTTGGAACTAGTGCTTCCAATGAGGCAAAAAAGGCGGTTCAGAAAGAAGCAGAGCAGAAAAAACAGTCTGCCTTAAAGAAATTACTGCAGAAAAAGCGTTACCAGAAACAGTATCAGGCTGCGAAACAGGGAAAGGCTGCGAAAGATGCAGTGTTTGTAAATGCACAGCGATTTACGGAGAAAGCCAAGGCAGCAGTCAAGGAGATTGTGGCGCAGAACCGGAATATCCTTCTGACGATAGGAGTTATGGTTTTGCTTTTTGCATTGATGGCAACGAGTCTGTCAAGTTGCGCTGCATTATTCCAGGGAGGTTCCAATGCCATTATTTCTACCAGTTATTCCAGTGAGGATGAAGATATTTATGCTGCGGAAAATGCTTATGTAGCATTGGAAAATGCACTGAATGAGCAGATCAATCAGATGAAGGCAAACCATTCCGACTATGATGAGTTCCAGTTCCAGATTGATGAGATTGGACACAACCCGTATCAGCTTATTTCTTACTTGACAGTCAAGTATGGCGGTTTTACCTATGCAGAGGTTGCGGATGAGATCCAGGAGATTTTTAAGGAACAGTATGGGTTGTATACGGACTCGACACGAGAAACTGTAACAGAAAAGAAAAAGGTCAGGGTTGGGGAATCACTGGGACAGGTGGTGACCAGCGGATATTGTAACTGTTCAATCTGTTGTGGGCAGTGGAGTGGTGGTCCGACCGCAAGTGGCGCATATCCACAGGCTAATCATACGATTGCAGTAGATGCTTCCAATCCATTTGTGCCAATGGGAACCCATGTCATTATGAATGGAGTGGAATATGTAGTAGAAGATACGGGAGCATTTGCAAGATATGGTGTTCAGTTTGATGTATATTATGGCGATCATGCTTCTGCATCAGCACATGGGCATCAGACCTGGGAAGCGTACATAGCAGACAGCAACGGAAGTCAGGAAGTAGAAGTAACAACGACAAGAGAAGTGAACCGTTTGGATGTAACACTCACGAACCATAATCTGGATGCAGTTTTAAGAAACCGTATGACAGATAAAGAGCAGGAGCAGTATGACGCTTACAACAAATACTATGGAAATCGTGATTATCTGTTTGACATTAACAGTATTCCGACAGGCGGGGCGGGCTTTGGATATGATATTCCGGCAGAAGCACTTTCTGATCCGCAGTTTGCCAAGATGATTCGGGAAGCAGAAAAATATCTGGGTTATCCGTATGTGTGGGGCGGTGCATCTCCATCTACCAGTTTTGATTGTTCCGGTTTCGTATGTTGGGTAATTAATAACTGCGGAAATGGCTGGAATGTAGGAAGAACAACGGCAGATGGGCTTCGGTCTTATTGTTCCTATGTATCTCCATCTGATGCAAAGCCGGGAGATCTGATCTTTTTCCAGGGAACTTATGATACGCCGGGAGCGAGCCATGTTGGAATTTATGTAGGAAATAACATGATGATCCATTGTGGAAACCCGATTCAGTATACGAGCATTGCAAGCTCTTACTGGCAGCAACACTTTATGGCATTTGGAAGGCTTCATTAGAAGGGAGTAGACAAACATGAATATGCGATTGAAAAAGGTTCTGGATGATATTCAGAAAACTGAAGATAAGATTCTGGAATTACAGGAATATGTAAAGAAACTAAAAATCCAGAAAAAGCAGATGGAGGATGCAGAAATCATCAAGGCGATTCGTTCCATGAAAATGGATAGTCGAGAGATGCTGACTTTTCTGGATGGGATTCAGAACGGAACAGTTACCATGCAGTTTGATGAGGAGGGCAATCTCTCTATGGACAGTTCCGAAACAGACGCAAAGAAAGAAGAGAGTCTGGAGAGAAATGTGGCAACCGGACAGGTAGAAGAAAGTGAGGATTTGGAAGATGAAGAATAAGGTAATGAAAAAAATTTTGATGGTCATGCTGTCAGCTACGATGCTGATTGGTTCTGCCAGTGTGACTGCTTTTGCACAGGCAAATGAAAATGCAGAGCAGACCGAAGCAACAGAGCAGGTCATAGAAGAACAGCCTGCAGAGCAGCCTGCCACAGAAGGGACACCGTTTTCCACACCGGGAAACGGACAGCTTGTGGATGATAAAGAGAATGACAGCTCTAAGCAGTTTCTGACCGTCCAGACAAAGAATGGAAATACCTTTTATATGGTCATTGACCGTTCTGGTACTTCTGAAAATGTGTACATGATGTCGTTGGTGGATGAAAATGATCTGGCAGAGTTCTTAGATGAAACCAAAGAAACGGAAAAGAACGAGGAATCTGCGGTGGTTCTTCCGGAAACGACCACAACACCAGAACCGGAAACTCCAGCACAGCCGGAAACAGAGGCAAAGCAGGAATCTGGCATTAACAAGATGATTGGACGGATTGCTTTGGGAGCAGTTGCAACGCTGGCATTGGGTGGTCTTGGCATGTTCGCTTTTGGAAAATTGAGAAAGAAAAAAGAAGACGGCATTGTAGAGGAAGGTCTGGAATTTGCTGATGACAGTTACATCAATGAAGATGAAGAAAATGCAGAGAATCAGCAGAAATAACAAAAAATCATAAGGTATGGAGAAAGGGCAGTTCTTTTGGGACTGCCTTTTTGACAGGAACAGGAGGAAAATATGGCAAAATTTTTAGTAATTGCAGAGAAACCAAGTGTGGCACAGAGTCTTGCAAAAAATTTATCTGCTTATCAGAGAGAGGACGGGTATCTGGAGGGAAACAGTTGCATTGTCAGTTGGTGTTTGGGACACCTGGCAGAATATGCACCACCGGAAATTTATGATGAAAAATATGCAAAATGGCAGTTTGAGGATTTACCGATTATCCCGGAAGTATGGAAAGTGCAGGTATCAGAAGATAAAAAGAAGCAGTTTGAAGTGTTGTGCAGCTTAATGAACCGGGAAGATGTGGCGTATCTGGTCAATGGCTGTGACGCCGGGCGAGAGGGAGAACTGATTTTTAAAAGAGTTTATGATCTGGCAGGCTGTCAAAAACCAGTGAAGCGTCTGTGGATCAGTTCAATGGAAGATGAAGCAATTCAGAAAGGCTTCCAGACCTTAAAGGACGGGAAAGAATACGCAGGTCTTTGTAATGCTGCGGTGTGCAGAGCGCAGGCAGACTGGCTGATCGGAATGAACGCAACGAGAGCCTATACAACCAGATATTTTAAACGTCTGGTGGTCGGCAGGGTACAGACACCGACGCTTGCCATGCTGACAGAAAGAAAAGAGAAAATTGAGCAGTTCAAGAAAGAAGCCTATTATAAGGTTTCCCTGTCAGATGGGAAACTTACAGTAACTTCAGAAAATATTCAGTCTGAAACAGATGCAGACGAATTAAGAAAACTTTGTGATGGGGCAGAGGCAATGGTTACAAAAGTGAAAAAGGCACAGAAACGAATTTCACCGCCGAAACTTTATGACCTGACCAGTCTGCAAAGGGAAGCGAACCGTTATTTCGGATACACCGCACAGAAAACACTGGATATTCTGCAGGAACTGTATGAGGAAAAGATGGTTACCTATCCGAGAACAGACAGTCAGTATGTAACGGAAGATATGAAAGAAACGGTAGAAACACTTGCAGAGGGAATGGCAGATTTTCTTCCATTTCTAAAATCTGAGCAGTCCGGAGGAAGTGCGGAGCGTGTAATCAATAATGCGAAAGTATCTGATCATCATGCAATCCTGCCGACAAAAGAAGCAATGGAAAAAGGTATGGGAGGAGTTTCAGATGGAAAGAAAAATCTTCTGATGCTGATCGGACAGCAGCTTGTACAGGCAACCGGGGAAGATTATCTTTATGAGCAGACAGAAATTTCCGTACAGTGCAAAGAATGTGAATTTGCTGCGAAAGGAAAGCTGCCTGTGCAGATGGGATTTAAAGAAGTGGAAGAAGCCTTTCGGAAATATTGTGTGAAGGATAAGAAATCTGATGAACCAGATAATAGGACAGAACTTCCAGAAGGATATGAAGAGGGAATGACTCTTGCTCCTGTGAAAGCAGAGAAGAGTACCCATTATACATCCCCGCCGAAGATGTTTACCGAAGATACCTTGCTTGCAGCAATGGAAACAGCGGGGAATAAGGAATTTGATTCTGATACAGAGAAAAAAGGACTTGGGACACCGGCAACCAGGGCAAATATCATTGAGAAGCTGGTATCTTCCGGGTATGCAGAACGTAAAGGAAAACAGATTATTCCTACAGTGGCAGGCTGTGAACTGATCCATGTAATGCCGGAGAATCTGAAATCCGCAAGCCTGACAGCAGAATGGGAAAATCAGCTTCTGATGATGGAAAAGGGAAAAATCCAGGATGATGAATTTATGGATGGGATTGTATCTATGATTACCGAGATTCTTTCTGTATGCAGGGCGATTCCGGAAGAAGAACGCAATCGTTTTCAGACTGCAAGGGAAGTAATCGGGAAATGCCCGGTATGCGGTTCTGATGTATATGAGGGTAAGACCAATTATTACTGTTCTGACAGAAGCTGTCCGTTTGCTTTGTGGAAGTCAAATCGGTTTCTGGAAAGCATGAAAAAATCAATGGATAAAAAGATGGCAGTGGAGCTTCTGAAAAAGGGGCGTACCCATGTAAAAGGACTGTATTCCAAGAAAAAGGACAGCAAATTTGATGCGGATCTTGTACTTGGGGTAGAAGATGGAAAAGCCAGATTCAGTCTGGAATTTCCGAAAAAGAAAACAAACAGCAACAAAAAGAAAAAATAAAGAACTGACGGAAGGAGGAATAAGGTTATGGCTCGATTAGAAGATATAAGAGGTCTTGCAGAAGCACATGCAGCCAGTATCAGCAGTTCGCCCAGGGACTGGATGAACTATCTGGATACCGCAGCCAGATTATACCGATACCCATTTATGGATCAGCTTCTGATCCATGCACAACGTCCACAGGCAACTGCCTGTGCGTCACTGGAATTATGGAATCAAAAAATGTTCCGGTGGGTAAACAGAGGGGCAAAAGGAATTGCCCTTATAGATGAAACCACGCAGAAAACAAGACTTCGGTATGTATTCGATGTTCAGGATACCCATATGGTAAATGGTGGAAGAACACCGTATCTGTGGAAATTACAGGAAGAACAGCAGGAAGAGGTATTGCTTCATCTGGAAGAAGTTTATGGATTGGAAACGAAAGATACGGAAAATCTTTCGGATGCTTTGATGGCAACCGCTAAATATATGGTGGAGGAAAATCTGGATGAGTATCTGGATGGTCTGATGTATGTAACAGAGGGAACCTATCTGGAAGAACTGGAGGAAGATACCATCTGCAGTGAGTTCCGAAGCCTGTTGACGGACAGCATTTATTATACACTTGCTTCCAGATGCGGACTTAATCCAATGGAACGGCAGGAGGAAATGGATTTTGTACATATTACAGATTACAATCGCCTCTCTGTGCTGACATTCATTGGAAATGCCACAAGCAGAGCGAGTGAATCAGTTCTGGTGGATATTGGAAGATATGTACATCGCATTTCATTAGAAGAAATGAAAAAAGGTATTGAAAATCCAGAAGAAAGGAATTATAATAGCTTTAACACGTTAATTCGTGAAAGTAAAGAAAACAACGATACTATTACAGAAAAAGAATATTCACAGGAAAATGAAGGAGGAAATGAGTATGGCACTGACATATCATCGAAAAGGGGATTATCTGTTTCCAAACCTGACAATTCAGGAAACAGAAGCACAGATCGGGAAATACGGAATGCTGCGGAGGACATTTCTGAAGGAGTACAAGAACAGCCTGTACCAGAGCCTGTTGCTGACCGGGAAACTGAACAGCCATCTGGAGGAGATCGAGAAAGCGGCACAGGAGAGATTGGAAGTACTGATGGAGAAACTGTTGGAGAAGAATCCGGCACCGTCGAAAGAGGAGAATCCGATGGCGTGGACAGCACATATGAACAGTCTGACGGCAACAGCGGAAGAGAGCATCTTGACGGAATTGGTATACAGCTAATCGAAGACACAAGTGAAGATCAGTTAAGTAAAGCAGAGGAAGAAATTGCCTCTGCTTTATCTTTGCCTGAACTTCCGTCTGTAAATGAACAGAAACGGGAAATTGAAAACAGAGTAGCTGCCCTTTATGCAGGAGAAATCGCTATTCCAAGTGAAGTGGTCGATGAGGTTTTAAGAACCGGAGGAAACCGAAGCAAGAGCCAGCTTCGGATTATCTATAATTTTATGAGTGAACAGACACCGGAGGAATATACGGAGTTTGTGAAGCGGGAGTACGGGACTGGTGGAAAAGGCTTTGAGATCAATGGTATGGAGTATTCGGTCTGGTTTGATGAAACCGGATTGCAGATTGCAGTAGGACATACGGTTACGGATCAGATTCTGGATAAGGCGTTTTTATCCTGGGAAGATGTGAGTGGACGTATCCATCAGCTTTTGAAACAGGGTGAATATGCACCGCAGTCTGTACTCGATGTTGCAAGGGAGAACGCAGTAAAGGAACATGCCCAGTCACTTGCCTATATGAAAGCAGATATGGCAGAGGGTGTAGCAGAACTTGTTTTTGATGAAGAAGATTTACCGCATCTTCGCAGTATTTATCCAGAAATAACAGATTACCTGGAAGAAAAGCTGGCAGATCCGCAGTGGTTGTCAGATATGAATGAGCGTCTGGAAGGACTGGCAATGGCTTATGAGGAAGATAAAAGCATTATGCGGTTCCGTACCTATAACCCGGTCAGAATATCCAGTCAGTTCCAGAAATTTGCTGCAGAAGTAATTCCATACAATGCCAGAGATGAATTCGCATGGCAGGAACATAAGGTATTTATTACTCAGGATGAAATAGATGCCTTTCTTGCCGGTGGAGGTCCGTATTCGGATGGAAGGCTTTCTACCTATTCTTTTTATCTTCTTAATGAAGATGATAAGGCAAGGACAGATTTTATCAAGGAAAAATATGGGATAGGCGGTCAGAGCCATGCTTTATGTGGAGCAGACAATTCACATGCAGATTATGATGGGAAAGGTTTGAAGCTGGAGAGAGGGGACTATGGGAATCCAGATACTTCGGTGTTGCTGCCCTGGGCAAAAGTTGCAAAAAGAATCGGCTATCTGATTGATAACCAGCAGTTCTTACGTTCTGCAGATTATTCCCGTATGCCGGAATATGAGAGGGAACGGATTGCAGGAAAAGTGATCAGTTTTTATGCAAGGCTGCCAGAAGAAATCGAGCGTCCGTTCAAGCAGGATTTCTTTAATGAAGAAGCAAGAAAAGAACTTCCTGTTATGCTGAATGATTCGGAACAGGCACAGAAACTGTTACAGGCGATGGACGATGCACTGGCAATGCTGCCATTGGATTTTGAATCAGTGAATGAAACTTATGAGAAGAAATTACAGCTTTTAACAGAAGTACATCAGTATGTGGAGGGCAGCTATACGATTTTCCCAGCACAGGAAGTAGCAGAGCAGACGGAAGGCTTGACAGGATACCAGATGTCTTTATTTGACATTATGAGTAATTCTGAACCAGAGGAAATTACGAAAGAACCGGAAGTAGAAGAATCGGCTGCAGAAGTGGAAGAGATACAGAATGAAGAACCGGAGGCAGATTCGCATACGTCCTTTGAAGAAGCAAAAGAATTGTGGGAAGATGGCTTTTATGAGGATGATTATGTATTAAAAAGTCGTGTAGGCGAACTGATCTATGACAGCATGGATACAGTTGGAAAATCTGTAGAGGATTTTTCAGAGGAACAGATGGCGGTTATTCGAAAGCTGGCTGAACAGGAGCGTATGTTAGAACCAGTATTGAATCCAGACTTTTCACCGGAACAGATGCAGTTGGTTTCTGACATTTCGGAAAAACTCTGGAATGATAATGGCAGATGGCAGGAGGATATGATCGAGCCATATACAGATCATGTCATGAATCCAGAAGAAATTACCAGAGTACGACAAGAACTGGATTTACAAGAATCAGAGTCTGAGCCAGAAGATGTAGTTGTACAGGAACAGTGGGACGAGAATGTATTTGAATATCAGGGGTATCATTTTGAACCAGTGGGGATTCTTCCGCAAGGTCTGGAAGGGAAAGAACTGGTAAACCAGACAAGAGGAAATACAGAATTGCACCTGACTACCTACGAGCGAGAAGATGATATTTTATATTCCTATGCAGGATTTTACGAAGCAAGTGGTTCATCAAAAGCTGATATTTTCCGGTGTATGGAAACTGGAAGAAATTATATTCCAGGGGAGAACGAACTGTTTGGCTATGAGGGAGAATTTTTGCCATATCTGCAGAATGAACAGGTGCAGGAACAGGAACCTCATAACTTCCATATTACGGACGATGACCTTGGTGCTGGCGGTCCGAAGGCAAAGTTTAAAGCAAATATGGAAGCTATCCGGCTGCTGAAAGAACTGGAACAGGAGCAGAGATTAGCAACACCGGAAGAACAGGAAGTGTTGTCGAGGTATGTTGGATGGGGCGGTATTCCACAGGCTTTTGAAGAGAGAAACAGTGCCTGGGCAGAGGAATATACGCAGTTAAAAGGAATCCTCACACCAGAAGAATACAGTGCAGCAAGGGCATCAACGCTGAATGCCTTTTATACTTCTCCGACAGTTATTAAGGCTATGTATGAAGCACTTGGAAATATGGGACTGAAACAGGGAAATATCCTGGAGCCATCCTGTGGAGTAGGTAACTTTATGGGACTTTTACCAGAAAGCATGAGTGCTACAAATATGTACGGCGTGGAGCTTGATCCGATTTCCGGGCAGATTGCAAAACAGCTTTACCAGAAGAACAGGATTGCAGTACAGGGATTTGAGGAAACCAATTACCCGGACAGCTTTTTTGACTGTGTGATTGGAAATGTACCGTTTGGGGCATATCAGGTCAGTGACCGCAAGTATGATAGATACCATTTTATGATCCATGATTATTTTATTGCAAAATCCTTAGATCTGGTACGTCCTGACGGAGTGGTGGCAGTTGTTACATCAAGCGGTACGATGGATAAACAGAATCCAGAAGTCCGACAGTATTTTGCAAACCGGGCAGATTTGCTTGGGGCAATCCGCTTGCCGAACAATGCTTTCCAGAGAAATGCCAATACCAGTGTGGTTGCAGATATTCTGTTTTTCCAGAAAAGGGACAGGGCTGCGATCACAGAGCCAGACTGGGTACAGTTAAAAACTACACCAGAAGGCTATACGGTCAATTCCTATTTTGCCGACCACCCGGAAATGGTACTTGGGGATTTCACAACAGAAAGTACCCAGTACGGAAAACAGGAAGTGACGGTAAAGGCAAAAGAGGGAGCAGATCTGGCAGAGCAGTTAAAAGAAGCGGTAAAGCATATCCAGGGAACTATTACAGAGCAGGAGATTTCGGATACGGAATTGGAAGAACAGGTGGTATCCATACCGGCAGATCCGAACATTAAGAACTTCAGCTTTGCACTTGTCGGAGAGGATATTTATTACAGGGAAAATTCTGTTATGAATAAGATGGAACTTCCCGTTGTGACAGGCGAACGAGTCAGAGGTATGGTTGCCATACGGGATGCAACAAACAGGCTTCTGGAACGGCAGTTGGAAGAATGCAGTGATGAAGAGGTTGCCAGCTTACAGGCTGAGTTGAATCAGGTTTATGACAGTTTTACTGCCAAGTATGGACTACTCAGCAGCAATGCAAATAAAAGAGCGTTCAGCATGGACAGCAGCTATTGCCTTTTAACTTCCCTTGAATTTCTGGATGAAAAGGGCGAGTTGAAGAGGAAAGCAGACATATTTACGAAAAGAACGATCCGCAGGGCAGAGCCGGTAACATCGGTAGATACTGCGAGTGAGGCACTGGCGGTATCTATCGGGGAAAAGGCAAAAGTGGATATTCCTTATATGATGCAGCTTACCGGGAAAACAGAGGAAGAGGTCACAGCGGAGCTTACGGGTGTTATCTTCAAGAATCCGCTTACAGATAAATGGGAGCCATCCGACGAGTATCTTTCCGGGAATGTCAGGGAGAAGCTGCACATTGCAAGGCAGTTTGCAGAGAACCATCCGGAATATATGGTCAATGTACAGGCACTGGAACGGGTACAGCCGAAAGACCTGGATGCTTCCGAGATTGAAGCGAGGCTTGGTGCGACATGGATTTCGCCAGACTATATTACAGAGTTCATGGCAGAAACATTCCATACACCACGACACCATATCAATTATGAGCGTATTAAAGTGCAGTATGCGGAAGTGACTGGACAGTGGAATGTAAAGGGAAAGAACGTGGATAGCAGCAATAATCCGCTTTCCACATCAACTTATGGAACACAGAGGGCAAATGCTTATCGCTTGTTGGAGGATGCGCTGAATCTGCGTGACACAAAAATTTATGACACAATACATGATGCGGATGGGGAACACCGGGTACTGAACCGAAAAGAAACTACTCTGGCGCAGCAGAAGCAGGAACTGATCCGGGAGGAATTTAAAGAGTGGATTTTTAAAGATATGAGCCGACGGGAAACGCTCTGCAAAATTTATAATGAACGATTTAACAGTGTAAGACCAAGAGAATATGATGGCAGTCATATCCAGTTTGTCGGAATGAATCCGGAAATTAAGCTGATGGAGCATCAGAAAAATGCAGTGGCACATATCCTTTATGGAAATAATACACTGCTCGCACATTGCGTAGGTGCAGGTAAGACATTCCAGATGATCGCAGCCGGTATGGAGAGCAAGCGTCTGGGACTGGCACAAAAGAGCCTTTATGTGGTTCCAAACCATTTGCTGGAACAGTGGGGAAGTGATTTTTTACGCTTATATCCGGGAGCAAATATTCTGGTGGCAACGAAGAAAGACTTTGAACCGGCAAACAGAAAACGGTTCTGTTCCAGAATCGCAACCGGGGATTATGATGCGGTCATTATTGGACACAGCCAGTTTGAGAAAATCACGCTTTCCAGGGAAAGGCAGATTGCATTGCTGGAAGATCAGATCGCAGATATTACCTATTCTATTGAAGCAGCAAAAGAGGAAGCGGGACAGCAGTATACGGTCAAGCAGATGGAAAAAACAAAGAAAACCCTGAAAGCAAAACTGGAAAAACTGAATGACCAGACACGAAAGGATGATGTGGTGACTTTTGAGCAATTAGGCGTGGACAGGCTGTTTGTGGACGAGTCACATTATTACAAAAACCTTTTTTTATACACAAAAATGCGGAATGTAGCAGGCATTTCACAGACAGATGCACAGAAAAGTTCAGATATGTTTATGAAATGCAGATACATGGATGAGATTACCGGGGGAAAGGGAATCACGTTTGCAACGGGAACACCCGTATCAAACAGTATGACTGAATTATACACCATTATGAGATACCTCCAGTATGATACTTTAATGAATATGGGAATGGGACATTTTGATTCGTGGGCAGCAACTTTTGGAGAAACAGTTACGGCAATCGAATTGTCACCGGAAGGGACGGGTTATCGTGCAAAAACACGATTTGCCCGTTTTTTTAATCTTCCAGAGCTGATCTCCATATTTAAAGAAGCTGCGGATATCCAGACTGCAGACATGCTGAATCTTCCTGTACCGGAAGCAGAATATATCAATGAAGTGTTAAAGCCGAGTGAGGAACAGAAAGAAATGGTGGAAGCCTTTTCAGAACGTGCAGAACAAGTCAGGGGCGGTGTAGTAGATCCAAGGGTAGATAACATGCTCAAGATTACCAACGACGGAAGAAAATGTGCATTAGACCAGAGGCTTTTAAATGATATGCTGCCGGATGCAGGGGAAAGCAAGGTAAATGCCTGTGTGGAGAATGCTTTCCAGGTATGGGAGGACGGAAAAGATACACAGGCTACCCAGTTGATCTTCTGTGACCTCAGCACACCGAAAACTGACGGAACGTTCAACGTTTATGATGATGTGAGAAACAAGCTGGTGGAACGGGGAATCCCGAAAGAGCAGATCGCATTTATCCATGAGTACAATACAGAAGTAAAAAAAGCGGAGCTGTTTGCAAAGGTGCGGGCCGGACAGGTAAGAATCCTGATGGGTTCCACTCCGAAACTCGGTGCTGGTACCAACGTTCGTGCGACTTGTTGTCGTACAAACTCTAATGTGGGATAAATCCTGTATTAGA
>OLOF01000473.1_pt1 | contig 18306 bp, 16 predicted proteins | sample 1643121 | NCBI WGS metagenome assembly OLOF01 (sample SAMEA3136677, study PRJEB25190) | human gut metagenome | biome: human gut; feature: human-associated habitat; material: faeces | place: Austria | collected 2013
CAAAAGCAATCGCTAATATAAAATTCATTATTGGTCCTGCAATAGATACTAATGCTTCACCTTTTTCCATAGACATTTTTCTTGTATAATTTGTAGGATTAACATGTACAGGTTTTCCCCAACCAAATCCTGCAAATAATAAAAGTAAAGTTCCTATTGGGTCTAAATGGTCAAAGGGATTTAAACTTAATCTTCCTTCTCTTCTTGCTGTATCATCTCCTAATTTGTCAGCAACAAATGCATGTGCAAATTCATGGAAAGTTATTGCTATTAAAACTCCTGGTATACTAACTAGTAATGATATTAGCATTCCTGGATTTGAAACATATTGTACTACCATAGATAGTACCATTATTCCTAATATGATATATATAATTCTTTTATCAAATGAAAAGTTGAACATTTTTTTATTTCTCTCCTTCTACAACATTTTCTAAACATGAAATGTTGATATTTTGTTAGTTTTTCGTTTCTCACGAAATTAAAATTATTATACATCCCTTTTCTTTTTTATAATTTAAAATGCAACATTTTCATATTTTTGTAATGTTGCATTTTTTATTCCTAGTTAAGTGGTTTCATTGTTGGAAATAATAGTACGTCTCTTATTGAAGCTGCATCTGTTAATAGCATTACAAATCTATCTATTCCTATTCCTAATCCTCCTGTTGGTGGTAATCCTATTTCTAATGCTTGAATATAGTCTTCATCCATCATTCCAGCTTCCTCATCTCCTGCATCTCTTGCTTCTACTTGTTTTTTGAACCTTTCATATTGGTCTATTGGGTCATTTAATTCTGAGAATGCATTTCCATATTCTCTTCCTCCTATGAATACTTCAAATCTTTCTGTTAATCTTTTATCTTTTACAGATTTTTTTGCTAATGGTGATATTTCAACTGGATAATCATATATGAATGTTGGTTGCACTAGTGTTTTTTCTACATATTCATCAAAGAATAGGCTTATAACATCTCCTCTTGTTTCTTTTGTTTTATCTGGTATTTCTATTCCTTTTTCCTTTGCTAGGTTAACTGCCTCTTCATCTGTATTTATTTCATTAAAGTCTATTCCTGTTACTTCTTTTATAGAGTCTATCATTGTTATTCTTTTCCAACCTGGTGTTAAGTCTATTTCTTGTCCTTGATATGTTATTTTTGTTGTTCCTAAAACATCTTTTGCTGTTCTTGAGAATAACTCTTCTGTTATATCCATCATATCATTATAATCTTGGTATGCTGCATATAATTCAAGCATTGTAAATTCTGGATTATGTCTAATATCCATTCCTTCATTTCTAAATACTCTTCCTAATTCATATACTTTATCAAATCCACCTACTATTAATCTTTTTAAATTTAACTCTAGTGCTATTCTTAAATACATATTTATATCTAATGAATTATGGTGTGTTATAAATGGTCTTGCAGTAGCTCCTCCTGAAATAGTATTTAATATTGGTGTTTCAACTTCTAAGAATCCTTTTTCATTTAAAATATTTCTTATGTTACTGATTATTTTACTTCTAATTAAGAAAGTTTGCTTTACTTCAGGATTTACTATTAAGTCAGTATATCTTTGTCTATATCTTAAATCTGGGTCTTTTAAACCATGGAATTTTTCTGGTAATGGTCTTAAAGATTTTGAAAGTAATGTTACTTCTTTTGCATGTACTGATATTTCTTCTGTTCTTGTTTTAAATACAAAACCTGTTATTCCTATAATATCTCCTATATCCCATGTTTTAAATGCTTTATAACTTTCTTCTCCTAAGTCATTTATACTTACATAACTTTGTATTTTTTCGTCACAATCTTGTATTGTACAAAATGATGCTTTTCCCATTATTCTTTTTGCTATTATTCTTCCTGCTACTGTTACATCTTTTTGTTCAAATTTTTCATAATTTGCTTTTACTTCTCCTGCTGTATTTGTTCTAATAAATTTTGTTATTTCATATGGGTCTTTACCTTGTTCTTGTAATTCTGATAATTTTTCTCTTCTTATTTGCATTAAATGGTTAAAATCTAATTCTTGTTCTTGATTATTTTCTTGCATTATACAATTCATTCCTTTCTTACTTACTCAAAGTCAATCTATAGTTATAAAAGATTAAATTCTTTTATACTATTACTCCCTATTTTATTCTTGTATATTATATAGCAAAACTCTATAAAAGTAAAGAAAATTTATGGGTTTTCATAATTTTAATTATTTTTAAAATTCAAAGAAAATCACTTTTAAATTCATCATAACTATTCTTAGCCTATAAATATTATATTTCAAAAGATTATCACACAATAAAAAATAACCAATTTATACCTTTTTAAGTTAGTTAATTGGTTATTTTTTAATTATTTAACTTTATTATATTATTACTTCTTTTATATCTGAAATTGCTTCTTCTCCATGATATACTTGTACTTCATAAACTCCTACTTTATCAACCTCTATTTCAGTTTCATTACCAGTAAATTCCCCTTTATTTTTCCATTTTTCTTCACCTTTTATTCTATATCTAACTTGCCATTTATTTATTGGTCCATTGTATGTAATATTAAATATATCAATCCTTCCTTTACCATCTGATAAATATTTTCCATTAATATCAAAATCTACTGGATCATTTAACAAAGGTGTATATTCTACATTGTATAATCCATCAGGTAATTGTTCTAAGGTATAGCACATCATTCCTTTATTCTTTATTCCTTCTGCACTTATTATCGTCCTTTTCTTTATATTTACAAAAAATTCTTGTTGCATATTTTTCATTCCTAAAAATTCTAATGTCTCGAAGTCAAAATATCTATATCCTTCTGTTTCAGTTATTCCTGATCCACTTTCTGATTGTGGCTTAAATACCACATTCACTCTATCTTGCACTGATAATAGATCTTTACCTATATTTAAAATTTCATCTCCAATATATTCTGCATTTCCTAATGTTACTTTTTCTCCTATTTTCCAGCTGTTATACAATTCATTAACATTAACTTGCATTGTTTTCATTTCTGATGTAAATTTTGTTAATTTTGATGAATTGATTGTAGATATTCCACTTGTAACTCCTACTGATGCCAATATTATCAATACTATTATTGTAACAGTCAAAGCAATTAAAGTTACTCCTTTTTCATTTTTTTTCATATGTATCCTCCATTAATGTTAACAGTTTTGTTCGTATAATTATTGTTTGGCTGGGGTAGTAGGATTCGAACCTACGAAATCGATGGGTCAGAGCCACCTGCCTTACCACTTGGCTATACCCCAATATTCATTAACACTATAATTATATTAGCATATTTATTATTTTTTGTCGAGCTTTTATATAGATATTATTTATTACTTATTAATTCTTTTATTTATATTTAAAATTTTCTGTCAGTATTAAATATATTAACTTATATGTATGTTTTATTTTCTCCTCAAAAACTATAAAGTTACACATATTTCAAAAAATCTACAAAAACTTAATATTATACTTGAATTTATTTTATTTTTAGTATAAGATATTATTTATAATAATGAGATATACATAGGAGGATTAATAATGCCAAGAAAAACTAAAGAAACAGATGAAATAAAAAATAATATTACACTACATAATGCATCAAAAAAGACTAAAACTTCATCTAAAAATACTACAAAATCAAAGACAACTAGCTCTTCCACTTTAAAAAATAAAAATTTAAGTAATGATAAAAAAAAGAATACTGCTAACACTTTAAAAAATAAAAACACTAAATCTAAAAATATTAAAAATAAAAAACTTACTTCTCCGTCACTAAACTCTTATTCAACCCAAAATAAAACTGTCAATAATGTAAATTTAAAGAACTCTATTTCTAAAACTTCAAAAAATAAAAAAACAAACATTATAGAGTATTATGATTTACCTTACAGATATAATCAAACCGTTGTAAAAGTATTGGCACAAACTCCTAATAATCTATTTATTTATTGGGACATTTCTGATAAAGATAGAGATAATTATAAAAAGCAATATGGAGAAAACTTTTTTGAAAACACTAAACCTATATTAATTGTTCACAATGATACTCTTAATTACACTTTTGAAGTTGATATAAATGACTTTGCAAATAGTTGGTATTTACATATAAATGATTCGAAATGTGATTATAGAATCGAATTAGGAAGACGCCCTATTACTAAATTAGAAAAAAATGAAAATACTGATTACATATATATTTCTAGTTCTAATGAAATAGAATCCCCAAATGACCATGTATTATTTAATAAAAATCAAAATATGGTTTATTTTAAAAATACTAAAACAGGTACTGTAACTAATAAAAAAATAAGTGCTAATATTTCATTTATGAGAAATATGGGAAAAATTTATAATATCTCTGATTTATATAAAGCAATTTACAAAGATGAAAATATTGAAGATATTTTTGATTTATCAAACCCTTCTTCTGGAAATCCCTCTTCTGGATTTTCTTCATCACAATTCAAATAATTTGAGACACTTGAGAATGTACTCAAATGTCTCTTTTATTGTTATATTGTGTTATAAAATCTTTCCATAATAGAATTATTAAAGTTAAATAAGGTTTTAAACCAAATCTTAATATAAAAATAAAGACACGATATTTAATACTTTAAAAGTAATGTTTTTAATCATATCGTTTCTTTTATATATAATATTTAAGCAAAGGAGAAATAATTAAATGCAAGAGAAAAAAGGTTATGTAAGTTTTGTACTTCATGCTCACCTTCCATTTATCCATCATCCAGAAAGTGATGATTATTTAGAGGAGTCTTGGTTGTATGAAGCTATTTCTGAAACATATATACCATTATTAACAAATTTTCAAAAATTAGTAGATGAAGGAGTTAATTTTAGAATAACAATGTCTATGACACCTCCCCTACTTTCTATGTTAGATAACAAATTATTGCAGAAAAAATATATTAATTACTTAAAAAAATTAATTGAATTATCAGAAAAAGAAATTAAAAGGACAGCTGGTGATGAGAGATTAAATAAACTTTCTCACTATTATTTTGATAGATATTCTAATGATCTCCATCTATTTAAAGATGTTTATAATTGTAATTTAATAAATGCTTTCAAACATTTTCAGGATATTGGAGTTTTAGAGATAATAACTTGTGGTGCTACTCATGGTTATTTTCCTATTTTATATGTAAATGAAAAAACAGTTAAGGCTCAAATTGCAGTTGGTGTACAAACATATGAAAAGTATTTTGGCAAAAAACCTAGAGGTATTTGGCTTCCTGAATGTGGATATGTACCTGAAGCAGATAAATATTTAAAAGAGTTTGGAATTGATTATATTATAACAGAATCTCATGGAATTTTATATGCTGACCCTACACCACTTTATGGAACTTTTGCACCTATCGTCTCACCTGAAGGAGTTATCGCTTTTGGTAGAGATATTGAATCTTCTAGACAAGTATGGAGCTCAATAAATGGTTATCCTGGTGATTTCAATTATCGTGAATTTTACCGTGATATAGGTTATGAAGCTGATTATGATTATATAAAACCATATATTGCACATAATGGGGTTAGAGTTCATACTGGTATTAAATATTATAGAATTACTGGAAAAAGTGAATTTAAAGATTATTATAATGTCCAATGGGCTAAAGATTCTGCTGAGAAACAAGCTGGTCATTTCTTAGATTCTAGAAATTCTCAAATAGCCAATTTAGCTCAATATACAGAAAACCCACCTATTGTTTTATGTCCTTATGATGCTGAATTATATGGGCATTGGTGGTATGAAGGACCTTATTGGTTATATATTTTATTTAAGAAAATTTATTATGATGATTGCAATTTTGAATTAATAACACCTTCAGAATATATTGATAAATATCCAAATATGCAAGTTGCTTCTCCTTGTAGGTCAAGTTGGGGTGCAAATGGATATAGTGAAGTTTGGTTAAATCCTACAAATGACTATGCACATAGACATTTACATGTTGCAGGTGATAGAATGTGTGAATTAGCCCAAACTTTCCCAAATAGTAAAGGTTTAAGAAAAAAAGCTCTTAATCAATGTGCTAGAGAATTATTACTTGCTCAAAGTAGTGATTGGTTATTTATTATTACAAATGGCACAATGGTTGATTATGCCAAAAAAAGAATAAAAGACCATATTGGTAGATTTACTAAATTATATAATCAAATTAAAGATGATGAAATTGATGAAGAATTTTTAAAAGATATTTCTAAAAAAGATTGTGTATTTCCTGATATTGATTATATGATTTATTATTAATAACTTATAATTTGAAAACTAACAAGCTAATTGCTATAATTGGCTTGTTAGTTTTATATTATAACTTTGTTACTAACAATAAAATTTTAATTCTTCTTTTTATATTATAACTTGGCAATTCAAAAATTATTGTACCACCCATATGTTCTTTTAAAAGCAACTTTTATTTTTCTATGTGATTTTTTTTATTTATTCAGTATTTAAAACATCTAAATCACAAATTACATTTTTAATCATATTATAAGGTATAGATTTTTATTTTTTTGTAGATACTAAATTTAATTAGAAAGGGGTAATTTTGAATATGAAATCTTTATGCATAAAAACAAACAATATAAAATTGCTAGAGTATCTACTAAATGAATTAAAATACAGTAACTTAAAAGAAGTTTGTTTCTCTACGAATAAATTCAAACATTACCATAATATTATTATTCATTATTTAGGAAATAATCCTAATGAGTTTTATTCTAAGTTAAGTAATATATTATCGTTTTTAGTTATTGATGAATTAGAAGATTCTATTTTAGAAAAAATTATTCTTCAAAATTACTTTTATTTTAATTATGATGAAAGAAAAGAAATATTAAATTATTACTATTCTATCTTATCAGATGATTATTATGAAAAATTTGAATCTAAGTTCTCTAGCTTATATAATAGTTTTTTAGAATATATCTCTGAAAATAAATCTTTAGTTTTAAATGGCTTTTTAAATTTTAGAATACAAGGATATTACAAAATTTTAAATGAAATTATTAGTGAATCAGTAAATTTATATTTAATGGAAAAAGAATATAAAGAATTTATATCCTTATTAAGATTTTATATTAATTCTCAATCTAGTAATAGTAACATTGTTCATTTAATTTGCAATTCTAATGAAAATGTTTTAATTGATGAAAATAAAAATATTATAAATATATATGATGAAGTTTTTAATGCTAAATATTTAAGTGATATAACTTTTTCTTCTAATGATTATATTTTAAACACATTGCTTAATTTATTGCCTAAAAAAATATATATTCACTTATTAGATAATTCTATTAATGAATTTATCACTACTTTACAATTAGTATTTGAAAATAGAGTTGAATTATGTGTCGATTGTGATATTTGCAAGTTATATAAAAATAAAAATATGGAAAAAGGACTATCCTATAATATATAAATATTAGTACAGTCCTTTTATCCAAATTATTCAAACATTGTTTCTAAAGAACTAATTGCATCTTCAAGTCCTGGTAATAAAGACATTATTACATCTTCATTAACTTTTACTTTCCATTTTCCATCTTGTTTTTCTAATTCTAATTCTCTCTTTTCTGTAACAGTTTGTATTGAATCATTTTTTAGTTCTTCTAATAAATATTGTTCTTGTTTCTCTTCATTAATTGCTTCTCCAGCCATAGCTACTTTTACAACTTTTTTCATAAAGTTTGTCATTATTGTTTTGAAATCTTTATTGGTAATTTCTACTTCTACTTTTGCTACATTATCTTCCTTGCTTAAGTTTACTATTTTCCATTCTAATTTATTAAAAAGTAATTGCTTTCCTTCTTTTTCTATTTCATTACCATCTATTTCATTTATGCCATCTAATTCCTCTAAATTAGTCACATATTTATTAACTGCTTGAAAATCCCCTGTTTTCAAAGAGTTAAATAATCCCTCAACAGTTTTTTCTGGTGAACTTGGTAATACTATAAAAGCCATAATTAATACTAATGCAATAACAAGTAAAGCAACACCTCCTACCCAATATCCTACTTTAGATTTTCCTTTTTGTTTTTTATCCTTGTTTGTTTTATTATTTTTTTCTGCTTTGTTGTCTTTTTTACTTGCTTCTTTTTCTTTCTTTGTCTCTGCTTTTATTGTTTCAGTAGATGCTTTTTTAAATTTAGGTTCATCAGTTGATTTTGCATCATTTGCTTTTTCTTTAACTGGTGCTTTTTCTTGTTTTTTTACTTCTTTGCTGTCTTTTTTACTTTCCTCTATTTTTGATTCTTTCTTTTCTACTTTTTCTTCTAATTTTTCCTTTTTTTCTTGATTTTCCATAAAAAAACCTCTTTTCTTTTCATTATTTTAGTAAATTATATCTTAAATATTTTTAAAATTCAACAGTTTTTTAATTTTTAGAAGACATTTATTTAAATGGGTTTTTTACTTCTCCTGCCATAGACACAAAAAACCATAAAGCAAATATTAATAATAATCCTAAAAGTACTATAAGCCCCCAATATACTACTTGTATAGATATCCCTGTAAAATAGCATATCCACTTTATTAACCTCAGATTAATGAGATTATTTCCTTTTTTAAAACTATTATTTTTAGCATTTATAAATATCTCCGAAGGTATTACATATATTTGCGCCAATTTATATATAGTTTCTGTATTAGGATATTCTAACCCAAACTCCCACTTTTTTAAATCTTTCTCTTTTACTATCTTTCCTAGTTTATTTAATTCTTGCATTAAATGTATGTATGTCCAATCTTTTTCTTCTCTTAATTTAATTAATAATTCTTCAATGGTTAAATCTTCTAAATTAATTTTTTCATTTTCAGCATCGTTTTCTAAATTTTCCTTTTTTTCTTCTTTCTTTATAAAAACACCCATAACATTAATTCCTTTTTTATATTTTATAATAAAATTATATCAATACAAAAAAGGTATTGCAATAAATTTATCACAATACCTTAAATAATTAGTTACTATATAATAGTTTTTACAAATTAGTCACTGAAAATAGTTAATAATTATACTGATTGATTAATTCCAGTAGCTACAATTTTAGTCATATTTTCTATTAGCTCATCTATTTCTTTTGGAGTTACAATTAAATTATATTCCTTAGGAATCAAAGCTTCTTTTATTTCTTCATAATTATCCTCTTCTTTTAACCTATTTAAGTAATCATTAGACTTTGCTTCCTCTTGAAGTTTTTCAATAAATAAGTCCAAACTATCATTTACCAATACTGCTGTTTCCACTACTGTTGGTATTCCTATCGCTACAACTGGTATTCCTAAACTATTTTTACTTATTTCACTTCTTGTATTTCCAACTCCTGCTCCTGGAACTATTCCTGTATCAGATATTTGAACTGTGCTACTTATTCTTTCAATGCTTCTAGAAGCTAAAGCATCTATTACAATCAATAATTTAGGATTAATATTATCTACTATACCTTTTAATATTTCAACTGTTTCTATTCCTGTTGTTCCTAATACCCCTGGTGATATGGCACTAACCATTCTTGTTCCCTCTTCTACATATTGTGGTAAATAATTTATTATATGCCTTGTAACTTCGATATCATTAATTACTTTTGGACCTAAACTATCAGGTGTAACATATATATTTCCTAATCCTACTACTAAAATCTCTCCTTGCTTATCTATATGATTGTCTATAATTTTTCCTAATTCTCTTGAAACAACTGTCGCTGCCTTTTCTAATTCTTCCTCTTGTGCTATTTTTAATCCTCTTATATCAACTGTAACATAGCTTCCTACTGGCTTTCCTATTGCTTTTTCGCCTTCTTCATTTGTTATTTTTACTCTTTCTACTCTTAAATTCTCATCTATTTCTTCCTGCTCACTTTCAACTCCGTTAATTTGTCCTTCCACATTGTTTGCTTTTTGATATATGTCTCTTCTTTCAGATGCTAAGTCTGTTCTAAAATTATACATTACCAATACCTCCAATAGTATTAGTTTTTATTTTATAAGAGTTTTTATTCATAAATTCAATAAATTTTCAATTTTACTTTTTATTCAAGATATTTCGCTAAAAACTTTCCTGTATAACTTCTTTCATTCTTACAAATTTGTTCAGGAGTTCCTACTGCTATTATTTCTCCACCATTTTCTCCGCCTTCTGGTCCTAAATCTATTATATGATCACAAGTTTTTATTAGGTCTAAATTATGTTCTATAACAATAATTGTATTTCCTGTATCAACTAATCTTTGTAATATTTCTACTAATTTATGCACATCTGCTATATGAAGTCCAGTAGTTGGTTCGTCTAATATATATAAAGTTTTTCCTGTTGCTCTTTTTGATAATTCTGTTGCAAGTTTAACTCTTTGTGCTTCTCCTCCTGATAAAGTTGTTGATGGTTGTCCTAATTTTATATAGCTTAATCCTACATCATATAAAGTTTGAAGTTTTTGTTTTATTTTTGGTATTTTATCAAAGAATTCTAAAGCCTCTTCTACTGTCATATCTAATACGTCTGCTATTGTTTTTCCTTTATATTTTACTTCTAATGTCTCTCTATTGTATCTTTTTCCTTTACATACTTCACATGGTACATAAATGTCTGGTAAAAAGTGCATTTCTATTTTATGAACACCATCACCATTACAGCTTTCGCACCTTCCTCCTGGTACATTAAAACTAAATCTCCCTTTTTGATATCCTCTTAATTTTGCTTCTTCTGTTGCTGCAAATATATCTCTTATTAAATCAAAAACTCCTGTATAAGTTGCTGGGTTTGAACGAGGTGTTCTTCCTATTGGTGATTGGTCTATATTTATAATTTTGTCTACTTGATTTATTCCTTTTATACCTTTACATTTTCCTGGTTTTTCATTAGATCCATTTAATTCTTTTGCAATAGACTTATATAAAACTTCATTTACTAATGTTGATTTTCCTGAACCAGATACTCCTGTTACACAGTTAAATACTCCTAGTGGAAATTTTACACTTACATTTTTCAAGTTATTTTCTATTGCACCTTGTACTTCAATTACTTTTGATTTTAATGCTTTTCTTCTTTTTTTAGGTACTGGTATTTTTAGTCTTCCACTTAAATATTTTCCAGTTATAGATTTTTCTACATTTTTTATTTCTTCTGCTGTTCCTTGAGCCATAACTTGTCCACCATGTGTACCTGCTCCTGGTCCTATATCAATTACTTGATCTGCTGCATACATAGTATCTTCGTCATGTTCTACTACTATTAATGTATTTCCTAAATCTCTTAATTTTTTTAGTGTTGCTAAGAGTCTATCATTATCTCGTTGATGTAATCCTATACTTGGCTCATCTAAAATATATAATACTCCTGTTAATCCTGAACCTATTTGTGTTGCTAATCTAATTCTTTGGGCTTCCCCTCCTGACAAAGTTCCTGCACTTCTTGATAAAGTTAAGTATTCTAACCCTACATCTATTAAAAATTGTAATCTTTGATGAATTTCTTTTAGTATTAAATCTGAAATCATTGCTTCTGTTTTATTTAATGTTAAATTATCTAAATAATCTTTGATTCTTCCTATTGACATTTCTGTTAATTCATTAATATTTTTATCGCCTATTTTTATTGATAAAATCTCTGGTTTTAATCTTGCTCCATTACACTCATTACAAGGTGAATTACTCATATACATTTCGTAAAAATCTCTCATTCCTTGTGATTTAGTTTCATTATGTCGTCTGTCTAATGTTGGTATTACTCCTTCAAATGGTGCTTTAAATTTTCTTATTCCTGCTGGTGATTGATATTCAAAATCTATTTCTTCATTTCCAGTACCATATAATATTTTTTCTAGAAAATCTCTTGGTAAATCTTTTATTTTCTTATTTTTTATTTCTACACCATAATGTCTTCCTATACTTTCAAAATACATTTTGGCCATAGTATCTCCTTTTTTCATTGTACTAGACCCAAATGCTTTTACCCCATCATATAAGGTTTTATTTTTATCTGGAATTATTAAATCTTCATCCATTTTCATTAAATATCCTATACCTGTACATTTAGGACAAGCTCCCATAGGATTATTAAAAGAAAACATCCTTGGTGTTAATTCTGGAAAACTAAATCCACAGTCAGGACAAGCATAATTACAGCTATATAATTTCTCTTTATCTCCTACTATATCTATTGTTACTAAATTATCTGCATGTTTTAAAGCAACTTCAACTGATTCTGTTAATCTACTAACTATATCTTCTTTTATTACTAATCTATCTACGATTAAATCAATATTATGTTTCTTTTTTCTATCAAGTTCTATATCATCTGATAATTCATATATTTCTCCATCTATTCTTACTCTAACAAATCCATCTTTTTGAAATTCTTCTAATTGCTTAGTATATTCACCTTTTCTACCTCTAACAACTGGTGCTAAAACTTGTATTCTTGTTCCCTCTTCTAGTTCCATAATATTGTCTACAATTTGGTCTATTGTTTGTTTTTCTATTCTTTTTCCACAGTTTGGACAATATGGTACTCCTATTCTTGCATATAAAAGACGGATATAATCATATATTTCTGTTACTGTTCCTACTGTTGAACGAGGATTCTTTGAAGTTGTTTTTTGGTCAATAGAAATTGCAGGTGATAAACCTTCTATACTTTCTACATCTGGTTTTTCCATTAGTCCTAAAAATTGTCTTGCATATGATGATAAACTTTCTACATATCTTCTTTGACCTTCTGCATATAATGTATCAAAAGCTAATGAAGATTTTCCTGAACCTGATAGACCTGTTATTACAACTAATTTGTCTCTTGGTATTTCTAAATTTATATTTTTTAAGTTATGTTCTTTTGCTCCTTTTATAACAATTTTGTCATTCATATAGAAATTCCTCCATTTTTACGTTCTTATTTTTTATTGAAAATTAAACTTAAAATTTTATTTTAATATATATACAATAAAAAACAATTCTTCATTCTTTTTTATATTATTACCACATCATTTTTCATTATGTAATAAAACATCTTCATATAAAAGTGCAATGTATAAAAAACGAATAATTAAATGCGAGCTGATATTTATCTTTTATAGTAAATTAATCAACTCGCTTTTGTTTTTTATTGCTTATTTATTATCTTCTAATCTTTTTTCGTTTTCTAATATTGTCATTATAATTTGTACAGTTTTTTCTAAATCATTATTTACTAATACATAATCATATATATTAATTCTTGATTCTTCATAATCAAATCTATTTAATCTTAAGATTATTTCTTCTGGCTTTGGTTTGTCAATTCTGTTTTCTAATCTATGACGTAATTCTTCTTTTGGAACTCTTAAAAAGATTGTAACTACTTTTGTATCTTGTCCTAAAAGCTCTTTTAAATGTTCTGTTCCATTTACATCAATGTCTTTAACAATTATTTTTCCACTTGCTATTTTTTCATTTAATAATTTTCTTGAAGTTCCATAATAATTGTTATGATGCACATCATATTCATAAAATTCCTTATTTTCTATCATTTCTTCAAATTCTTCTTTTGTTACGAAATGATATGTTCCTCCTTCTACATCGCCTTCACGCATTGGTCTAGATGTATATGATGGAAGAGATTCTACATTTTCCATTCTTTTTATTAGTTCTTTTTTTATTGTGTCTTTTCCTGCTCCTGCAACTCCTGATAATATTACTAACATTTTTATTTACTCCTTTTGCTCTTTTTATCTTATCCTTATCAATTTTATTCTTTACTTTTTGGTTGTATTGATTTTATTTTTTATATTTTTAGTTTATCTCTATTTTTTGTTTTTCCTCTAATTATCTTAATTTTACTCTTCGTTTTCTTCTGTAATTTCTTCTGTTTCTTCCTCTTCTACTATTTCATTTTCTCTTTCAATTTCAACTTTTCCTTCTGCTATTTCATTAGCAGCTAATGTAACTGGTGATTCTTCCTTTACTTTTGTCATAGGTTCATCTCCTGCTGCTATTTGTCTTGCTCTTCTAGATGTAGCTATAACTAATTCATATCTATTATTTGCTTTTGTAAGTAATTCTGTAACACTTGGTTTTACTATCATAATTTAATTCCTCCTAAATTTTATTATCATCTTGTGATATATTTTTATCTATTCTTCCACCAACAGTTTCTGGTTGAACTGCTGATAATATAATATGACCTGAATCCATTATTAAAACAGCTCTTGTTCTTCTCCCATAAGTAGCATCTACTGCTGTTTTATTGTCTTTTGCTTCTTGTACTAATCTTTTTATTGGTGCTGATTCTGGGCTAACTATTGCAACTATTCTTTCAGCTGAAACAATATTTCCAAATCCTATATTTACTAATTGCATATAATTCAATCCTTCCTATTCTATATTTTGAATCTGTTCTCTAATATCTTCTAAACCGTGTTTTTATATCTATTACTGCATTTGTTATCTCTAAATTATTCGCTTTTGAACCTATTGTATTTGTTTCTCTATTCATCTCTTGTATTAGAAAGTCCAATTTTTTTCCCATTGCTTCATTACTATTTAATATTTGCTTAAATTGAGCTATATGACTATCTAATCTTGTAACCTCTTCTTGAATTGAACATTTATCTGCATATATAACTGTTTCTTGTGCTAATCGATTTTTATCAATATCTTGGTCAGTTAACAATTCTTTTATTCTACCTTCTAATTTTACTACATATTCTTGAATAAGTCCAGTAGAAAGTTCAGATATTTCTTTTACCTTTTCATTTATTATATCTAGTCTTTCAATTAAATCTTTTTCTATTTTATTTCCTTCTGCTACCCTCATTGCTATTAAATTATCAACTGCATTTGTCATTACTTTTTCTAGTTCTTTTTCAATTATATCATCTTCTTGTGTATTTTGTATATTTAAAACTTCTGGTAATTTAGCTATTTCCATAACATTTATATCTGAGATAAGATTTTCACTTTCTGCTAAATCTTTTAATTCTTTTATATACATTTTAGCAATTTCTGTATTTATTTTTATGTTTTTTCCTTCTGTTGAGTTATTTATAAAATTTACATATACATCAAATTTTCCTCTTTTTACTTTTGAAGCTATTATTTTTTTCATTTTTTCTTCTAAATAACTTAGAGTTCTAGGTAATTTCATTGATATATCTAAATATCTGTGATTTACACTTTTTATTTCAACTTGATACTCTCTAGAATCTATTATTAGCGATTCTTTTCCATATCCTGTCATACTTTTAATCATTTTCTTCTACCTCTTTTTTTGGTTTTCTTCCTCTTTTACTTTTTGGTTTTTGAATTTTGTTTTCTTCTTGATTTTTATTTTGTTCTTCTTTTTTTATAACTTCTGTAGTTTCTTCTAATTCCTTTTTTGATGTTTTATTTTTACTTGTAATTTTATTTGTGCTTCTAGAAGTCGATTTTTTCTTATTTTTCTCTTGCTTTGTTTCAGTCTTTTCTTCTTTCTCTTTATTACTTGCTGTCTTATTCATTTTAATTGTTTTGTTTTCTTTTGCTGTTTTTACTTCTTCTTCATTTTTTACTTTAATATCTTTTTCAGCTTTTTTAGTAGCAGTTTTTCGTTTAGTTTTACCATCTTTTTGAGTTATTTGATTTTTTTCTTCTTTTTCTGATTTATCCTTTTTTAATCCCTTTTTATTCTTTTCTGTATTATTATTTTCTTCTTTCTTGGCTTTTTCTTTATTCTTATCATTATTTTCTTTTTCAATTACTTTATTTTCCATTATATCTTCTATTTCATTATCATCCTCTGCTATATTCCTTTTTTTCGCTTCTTTAACTGTTGGTTCATCTTTTTTTACTATATCTGAAACATCACTAAAACTAAGTAAATATTTCCTTCTTGATTTAGTATATACTATAATTGCCTTTAATACATAATAAATTGCGAAAATATATGATGAAGTTAATAAATATAATCTAAAATCATAATTTAAGACTTTTGTAACATGATTTATAAATAAGCTATGCATTGATAATATTAATACTTCTATACCTGTTATTGCCAATGTGCCATTGTCTTTCTTATATGCAATTTCTATTATAATTATTCCAGCAACTAATAATGCAGTAGCACATATTTTTACAGTTCCTAGTAAAATATTTTCTTGTAAATTCATATATAAAATATTTAATGTTATAAAATATGCCATAATAAAAATTGCTACTATCAAATTTTTTAGTATATTTTTTAATATACCTTGAGAAATTCCTTTTGGTAATTTTTTATTTTTTTCTTCTATTTTTATTATTTCATCGTTTTTTTCTTTGTTATTTTCTTTTAGCATTTCTTCCTCCTAATTTTCTAGTTCATACATTAATATACTAATCATATTTAAAGCTACTGTTTCTGTTCTTAGAATCCTCTTTCCTAGGGTTATTACCTTAGCGCCATTTTCTTGAAGTTGTTTTACTTCCTCTTCTTCTAACCCTCCTTCTGGACCAATTACAATTGCTATTTTCTTTTTATCTTTTTCTAATTTTTTTAATTTCCCTATTTCAAATTTCAAGTAATTATTTTCTTCTTTTTCATATGCTACTAATATTATATCATATTCTCCAATTCTATCTACAATTTCTTTTATTTTAATAACTTGTCCTATTTCTGGAATAATTCCTCTACCACATTGTTTTGATGCTACTTCAGAAATTTTTTGCCATCTTTCTACTTTTTTTATCTGGTCTTTATCTTTTAACCTTACAACACATCTTTTCATGTCAACTGGAATTATCTTATTTACTCCTAATTCAACTGACTTTTGAATTATCAATTCCATTTTATCTGCCTTTGGTAGACCTTGAAAAATTGTTATTTTTACATTTGATTCTGAATCATTTTGCTTTTCAGAAATAATTTTACAGGTTACACTATCACTTGTAAGTTCTTCAATTTCACATTTATAGTCTTTCATTTCATCAGTATTACAAATATCTAACTCATCTTCAATTTTTGCTCTTAATACATTCTTTATATGATTTACATCTTTACCTTTTATTTTTATTTTATCATTTTCAATTTCATTTGATGTTACAAAAAACTTAGGCATATCTTACCTCCTAATTTTTTTGTAAATTATATCATAAAATTGAATGAAATTCTACAATTTAAATTTATTTTCATAATTTCTATACTAATTTTCATCTACATTATCCATTAATTCTCTTGTTTCTTTCCAACTCAAAACCTTTAAACATTCATAATCCTTAGATAATTTTTTTGCTATTGTTTTTGTATCATCCTTAGATTCTAAATCTGCTACTATGACATTCTTTAGTTCTTCTTCTCTACCATATAATATTTTAAATAATATTGAACGTAAAAATCCTTCAATTTTGTCTTCCTGATTTTTTACTGCAATTATAACATATATTCCATCTGATTTTAGTTTTGTGTATGTACATATATATATAATATTTTTTACAAGCTCAAATAACCCATAAAAGGCTAATGTCCAGAATATTGTACTTAATATAAATTCTAACATTTTTGTTCCTCCTATGAGTTATTATATGTTTTTCTATTTTTTTTGTGATCTTTCATAAAAATACTCCTTTATGTAAGTTAAGGAAGTATTTTTATATAAATCTCTTTAAATTTTTATTTAAAAATATTGACTTTAGGGAATTATTACTACACGAAATGAAGTAGCATTTGAAGTAATTCCACTACTTCCAGTGAAGCAAAAAGTTCCTGATGTTGTAACTGCCGAATGTCCTATATCTCCTCCTCTATGGAAAAATAAAAAGTTATCAAAAGGAAATCCAGCATATGCGCTAAACCATGATCCTGTCTTATTTGAATATGTCTGTGATGTTTCATATACAGCATCCCCTTTATTTTTCTTTCCTGCCATTTCATAATCTTTTACTCTATTTTTTTCTGATTTATATACTGTTTTATATTTTGTACTTGTTGTTTGCTCTTGTTCTGTTGCTCCATATAAATCTCCTTGATTTATTCCTCCATATGTTTCTAGGTTTTTATCTCCATTATTTACATATGATGCTGTATATTCAAAAGTTCCTCCATTTAAATCATATATTCCTGTTGCATTATGTGTTGTCGATTGTTTCTTATTTATTGTATATATTTCATCTAATATATTTGTTCCTCCAGTATAATATGATGAATTAGTATTTTGTTCCACCTTTTTCTTATTTATTCCGTATTTGCTATGTGCTAAATACACTGTTGCTCCCCATTCACTATTTTTCATAATATGACTATTTAAGTTTGCACTTTCTCCATATGTTGCTTTCATTCCTGCTTTGT
>OLOF01000483.1_pt1 | contig 17607 bp, 15 predicted proteins | sample 1643121 | NCBI WGS metagenome assembly OLOF01 (sample SAMEA3136677, study PRJEB25190) | human gut metagenome | biome: human gut; feature: human-associated habitat; material: faeces | place: Austria | collected 2013
ACAGTTATTCCTTACCCAGCAATGCCTGCAGATCCTGCTTCAAAGAAGACATTTTATTCGCGTATTTCTCTTTGTTTTCCGCATCTTCAATCAGCTGAACAATCGTTTCAGAAAGCGTTTTACCGCGACGCTGCGCAAGGCCAGCCAGACGTTGCCAGACGATAAATTCCAGATCGATCGATTTTTTGCGCGTATGCTGGTGTTCCGCATTAAAATGGCGCTTCCGTCTGGCCCGAATGGTCTGCTTCATGCGATTGACCAGTTCCGGATTCATATGCTTGTCAATCCAACCATTTACCAGCACGGGTTCATTTTCCAGCGAGAGCAACTCATCGACGGCTTCCTGGGCGGCACTGGCTTCTATGTAACGGGTGATTAACTCCCCTTCGCGGTGCTTCTTCACCAGATACTTCCATTTCCAACCGCTTTCAAGATTTTCAAGTTGTTGATATTTCATAGCGATCTCAATGTTACCGTGTAACTCTTTACAGAATATCAGCTTTTTAGGCCAGTGAAGAAAAGAATCTCCATCCTGTGAGCTTTAACGCCCATGCCAGGCGTATTGTCGTTGCTTTCTACGTGTGCTGCAGTGCCGGTTACGGTATAATCGCGGCTTTGACAACAGACTAAAAAACATCAACTTTGACCATTACGAAACTTGCATGGCGTGACCTGGTTCCTGATACCGATAGCTATCAGGAAATATTTGCTCAGCCACATTTGATTGACGAAAACGATCCTTTATTCAGTGATACTCAACCGCGACTGCAATTTGCGCTGGAGCAGTTGCTGCATACGCGAGCATCCTCCTCTTTTATGCTGGCGAAGGCCCCGGAAGAGTCTGAGTATCTGAATCTTATTGCTGATGCCGCGCGTACGCTACAAAGCGATGCAGGCCAACTGGTGGGCGGTCACTATGAAGTTTCCGGCCACACTATCCGCTTACGTCACGCAGTGAGTGCAGATGATAATTTTGCGACTTTAACGCAAGTTGTCGCTGCCGACTGGGTAGAAGCAGAGCAACTCTTTGGCTGCCTGCGTCAGTTTAATGGCGATATTACCCTGCAGCCTGGTCTGGTGCATCAGGCAAATGGCGGTATTCTCATCATCTCTTTGCGTACACTGCTGGCGCAACCTCTGCTGTGGATGCGGCTGAAAAATATCGTTAACCGCGAGCGTTTTGACTGGGTTGCGTTTGATGAGTCGCGCCCTCTCCCCGTCTCTGTGCCTTCGATGCCATTGAAGCTGAAAGTCATTCTGGTAGGCGAACGCGAATCATTGGCTGATTTCCAGGAGATGGAGCCAGAGCTTTCAGAGCAGGCTATTTATAGCGAATTTGAAGATACTCTGCAGATTGTCGATGCGGAGTCAGTAAGCCAGTGGTGTCGCTGGGTGACATTTACCGCCAGACATAATCACTTACCAGCACCGGGAGCGGATGCCTGGCCGGTACTTATCCGCGAAGCAGCACGCTACACTGGTGAACAAGAAACACTTCCGCTTAGCCCGCAGTGGATCCTCCGCCAGTGTCAAGAGGTCGCCTCCCTGTGTGATGGCGACACCTTCTCCGGCGAGCAGCTAAACTTAATGCTACAGCAGCGTGAATGGCGCGAAGGTTTCCTCGCTGAACGCATGCAGGATGAGATCCTTCAGGAGCAAATCCTGATTGAAACCGAAGGCGAACGCATCGGGCAAATTAACGCCCTTTCGGTCATTGAATTTCCGGGTCATCCACGCGCTTTTGGCGAACCTTCTCGCATTAGCTGCGTTGTACATATTGGCGATGGTGAATTCACCGACATCGAACGCAAAGCGGAGCTTGGCGGCAATATCCATGCGAAAGGGATGATGATCATGCAAGCGTTCCTGATGTCGGAACTACAGCTTGAGCAACAGATCCCCTTCTCAGCATCGCTGACATTTGAGCAGTCATACAGTGAAGTGGATGGCGATAGTGCCTCGATGGCTGAACTCTGCGCTCTGATCAGCGCCCTCGCCGATGTGCCGGTGAATCAGAGTATCGCTATCACAGGTTCAGTCGATCAGTTCGGTCGCGCCCAGCCAGTCGGTGGTTTAAATGAGAAAATCGAAGGCTTCTTTGCTATTTGCCAGCAACGTGAGTTAACGGGGAAACAAGGTGTCATTATCCCCACTGCTAACGTTCGCCATTTAAGTCTTCACAGTGAACTGGTGAAAGCGGTAGAAGAAGGCAAATTCACCATCTGGGCAGTAGACGATGTGACAGACGCACTGCCGTTATTATTAAATCTGGTGTGGGATGGCGAAGGCCAGACGACGCTGATGCAAACCATCCAGGAACGTATCGCACAAGCATCGCAACAGGAAGGACGTCACCGTTTTCCATGGCCATTACGTTGGCTGAACTGGTTTATTCCGAACTGATCGGACTTGTTCAGCGTACACGTGTTAGCTATCCTGCGTGCTTCAATAAAATAAGGCTTACAGAGAACATGGTAGATAAACGCGAATCCTATACAAAAGAAGACCTTCTTGCCTCTGGTCGCGGTGAACTGTTTGGCGCTAAAGGCCCGCAATTGCCAGCACCAAACATGCTGATGATGGACCGTGTGGTCAAAATGACCGAAACGGGTGGTAACTTCGACAAAGGGTATGTTGAAGCAGAGCTGGATATCAATCCGGATCTGTGGTTCTTCGGATGCCACTTTATCGGCGATCCGGTTATGCCGGGATGCCTGGGCCTGGACGCAATGTGGCAGCTGGTAGGGTTCTACCTCGGCTGGCTGGGCGGCGAAGGTAAAGGTCGCGCGCTGGGCGTAGGTGAAGTGAAATTCACAGGCCAGGTGCTGCCGACGGCGAAAAAAGTGACCTATCGTATTCACTTTAAACGCATAGTTAACCGTCGTCTGATTATGGGCCTGGCTGATGGCGAAGTGCTGGTTGATGGTCGTTTGATCTATACCGCCAACGACCTGAAAGTAGGTCTGTTCCAGGATACGTCTGCATTCTGATTTTAATCAGACAGAGTATATAAAGGCGAAACCTCCGCAATGCGGAGGTTTCTTTTTAAAGAGACAGAATCAGGCCATTACTACCCTGTCCGCCATGGCTTCTCGCCAGCCTCCCAGCCATTGTGACCTTTGATTCAGCGTCTGATAGGGACACATTTCTTTTGAGCGTCCGGCGATGCCGGCCTGATAACCACGTTGATGTGCCCGTTCCAGGCGATCTCGTTTTTGTCTCTTCATGCCTCGTTTCCCTCATACTGGTTTCTGGTGGAAAAGAAAACAGTGATTACTAAATATGCAATCACAGTTAAGCAATACCGCGAATCATAACTGCCGTCAATGCGCAAAATTCACGCCACTGTCATATTTGTGAGCTACATGGGCATGTCGGTTGTACAAAAAATGTGAAGAGGAACAACTTTTTCCGCACGTTAGAAACAAAAAAACCGCCTCAGGCAACATACCGGAGGCGGTTATATTTACAAATCTTTATGATTAAGGTAGACGCTTTATCTCTTGCGCAATAGAAGCGGCTTCCTGACTCCAGACACTGGCCAGCACTTTAACCATCTCATCGTAACCATCCTGAGTTTGCATTCCTTCCAGACGGAACGGACGTTTGATCAGTTGTCCCTGGTGGTTCAACAGCCACTCACCACTGACAATGACCTTGCCATCATAGCGACCGTTAAACTCCGTGACGGTAACATTGAGCGTGTCCTGGGCGCTTCCCAGAGGCTGGGAGGCAACCACCCAGCCGGGTAGTTGCGTACTCAGGTTGGCAACCAGGGTGTTGCGCAACTGTTGATCCAACGGGCTGGCCCACAGGTTGTTGTTGGCAATCACATACTTCACATCACTGGTTTGATAAACCACACCATTCCCCGCCAGATAGTCAGGAACAGCGACCTGCTCAACCCATAACAGGCGATTACCCTGGCTGGCGGTGCTTTGTGTACCGCTCTGCACCACAGGTAACTGGTAATAGTTTTTATTAATTTCGCCGGAGCTGCATCCGGCCAGCCACAGTGCCGCAATCGTCACTAGCCACTTTTTCATTGTTTCGCCCTCTTCGGCTCTGGATCTTTTTTGCCCTTCGCTTCAAATACCAGCGCGTTACTCTTCTCGTTGAGCGTTTTCAGCACCGGTTGCAGTTCTCGCAACACCTGATCAAGGCGCTGCATATCCGCCACCATCTTGTTGTAGGCTGCGGAACCAGGCTGGAAGCCCTGCATGCTGCGATTCAATTCACGCAACGTTGACTGCATATCCGTCGGTAACTGCTGCATCGACTGGCTGGCAAGGATCTTGTTCATGCTATCCAGCGTCGTTTGCAGGTTTTTCATTGTGCGCTGACTTTCAGAAAGCGTACTGGTTGCCTGTTCAATCATCGGATTCAGTGGCAGTTTGTTGATCTTATCCAACGCTTCCATCAGTCGTTGCTGGATTTGCGCCAGGCCGCCGCTGACGGTCGGGATAATCTGATAACCATTAAATTCACGAATACCGGTTATTGCAGGCGTATTTGGATAGAAATCGAGATCAACATACAGTGCGCCAGTGACCAGGTTTCCGGTTTTCAGCGATCCGCGTAAACCACGTTTCAACAATTCGCCAAGGTGCTCAACAACATCCGCATTTTCGCCAAGCTGCATTTTCAGCCGCTCTGGCTCGATACGAATCAGTACCGGAATACGGTAATCATCGTTAAATGTCTGACGCATATTCGGCGCAAAGAATGGCACTTTGCTTACGGTACCCAGGCGAATACCCCGGAATTCTACCGGAGCTCCCGGTTGCAGACCGCGTACCGAATCTTTAAAGAACATCAGATAATCAATGTGATCGGTGTACAACGAATCCTGAATGCTCTTCTGATCATCATACAAAACGAAAGCTGTTTTCGGTGCCACTGGCTGCCCTAAATCCAGACCTTCCGGCACATCAAAGCTGACACCGCCACTAAGCAGCGTTGTCAATGAGCCCATCTCCACACGCATTCCCGCTGACGTCAGATCAACCGCAATGCCACTATCTTTCCAGAAACGAACATTGCTGGTCACCAGTCGGTCATAAGGTGCATTGATGAACAGTTGATAGCTGATATTGCGTTTTTGCGTATCGAAAGTGCTGGTTTCAACCGAACCTACCCGATAGCCACGGAACAGCACCGGATCTCCTGGCGAGAGCTGCCCGGCTTTTTTGCTATCGAGAAGCACACGGATACCTTTCGCATCAGGCGGGGCCAACGGTGGCGAGTCCAGCAAATCGTATTTATCCATTTTGCTGCCTTTCGCGCCTGGCTGCAGTTCGATATAAACCCCAGACAGCAGCGTTCCCAGGCCGCTAATCCCTTCTCGACCAATCTGCGGTTTCACCACCCAAAAGACGGTATCTTTATGCAGCAATTTTTCCATACCGGAATTCAGCCGCGCTTTGATTTCAACGTGCGTCAAATCATCAGCCAGTGTGGCGCTTTCAACCACGCCGACGTCAACGCTACGGCTTTTAATGGTGGTTTTGCCACCTTCAATTCCTTCCGCATTCGCGGTGATCAGGGTCACTTCCGGTCCCTGATGGCTGTAATGATAAAAAAGAACCCAGGCCCCAATGAGCGCCGTGACGATAGGAAATATCCACACGGGAGACCAGTTCTTCACTTTCTGGATTTTGGCTTCCCCATTATTAGATTCCATACTGTCAGGACTCCTCATGCTCTGATTCAGGTTGACGATCCCACGACAAACGCGGGTCAAACGTCATAGCAGAAAACATTGTCATTATGACGACTAAAGCAAACATTAATGCACCCATTGCCGGATAAATACTCATTAAACCTCCCATACGCACCAGCGCCGAGAGCACCGCGATAACGAAAACGTCAATCATCGACCAGCGGCCTACAAACTCAACAACTTCATAAATCAAATGCATTCTTTCACTGTCGCGCTTGCCGTGTCCTTTGGCATCCCAACACAGCCACGCAATGGCGATCATCTTTAACGTTGGCACCATAATACTGGCCAGAAAGATCACCGCAGCGACGGGATAAGAGCCTTCGCTCCATAACAGAATGACCCCAGCGAGAATCGTCGACGGCATCTTCGAGCCTAATAAATCCGTCACCATGATGGGCAAAATATTAGCCGGAAGATACAGCATGATAGACGTTACAAGCAGCGCGAGTGTCCATTGCAGGCTGTTTCTACGCCGAACGTACCCTTTGGTACTACAACGCGGGCACACGGGTTCATCAGCAGGAAGGATTGCCGTACAACAGGAACACGAACGCAGCCCCTGGCGTATCCCCGTAACGCCTGGTTTTAGCGGCTGGCGCAGTTCTGGCATCGGGGCGATGTCGTCCCATAACCAGCGACGATCAACGCACTGAAAAGCGCGCAGTTGCAGGACACAAAATAAACACCAGGGGAGAAAGCTGCTGCCTACCCCAATGCTGCCGTAAGCCATCAGTTTAACGAAACTGACCAGCACACCCGCGAGGAAAATCTCCGCCATTCCCCAGGTTTTGAGTTGAAAAAGCACCCGTGCCAGTTGCTCTTTTAAACGGACCGGTAATTCCGCGCGATTCACCAGTAACAGAATGGTTATCAGACAAAACGCGGGAACCAGTTGCACAAACAACAGGAAAAAGGTGCCGAGGCTGGCGTAGTCCTCAGAAAAAAGCACGCCGGGAATTTCCAGTAATGTAATTTCACTGGTAACTCCTGCAACGTTCATATTCACAAAAGGAAACAAGTTGGACAGCAATAGCATGAACAGTGCAGCCAACGCATAGGCGGTGGGACGCTGCCGAGGGGCATCCCACGCCACGGTTAACGTTGTGCCACACCGGGGACATGCCGCTTTCTGACCATGCTCAAGGCGCGGTAACGCCACCAGCATGTCACACTGCGAGCACAGGATGTGCTTCGCGGCATGATGATGTTCGCACATTGGTACTCCTTAATGATGCGCTATTTTGCAGATGACTAACAAAGTGTTGGTTTTCATGCCTGATAAACCCAGTACATCAGGCACTTTTACCGTTGTCAGCAGTCTCTGTTTAAATCGACTATTTTGCGATCAGCCACCATTTTTTAACGCTTCAAGATACTCCCAGCGTTCAAAGGCTTGCTCCAGTTCCTGCTCTGCAGCAGCCATATCAGCGAGCACTTTTTGCGTCTGCTCATGCGGCTGACTGAAGAAGGAAGCATCCGCCACTTGCGTCTGTAAAGCTTCCAGCTTCGCCTCCAGATCTTCAAGCAATTGCGGTAGCTGCTCCAGTTCGCGCTGCAATTTATAGCTTAGTTTGCTACTGCTGCGTTTTACAGTTTCTGCTTTTGGCGCGGCGGCTTCTTCGCTTTTTTTCACCGCAGGCTGTTTGAGCGCCACATACTGTTCTTGCTGACCACGGGCATCATGATAACCGCCGACATAACGACCAATTTTACCGCCGCCTTCGAAGATCCAGCATTCTGTAACGGTGTTATCGACAAACTGACGATCGTGGCTCACCAGCAATACCGTGCCCTGGTAGCTGTCGATCAGTTCTTCCAGCAGTTCCAGCGTTTCAACATCAAGATCGTTGGTCGGTTCGTCAAGAATCAATAAGTTGCTTGGTTTGAGGAACAAACGCGCCAACAACAAGCGGTTACGCTCACCGCCAGAAAGCGCACGTACCGGCGTCATCGCCCGTTTTGGATGGAACAGGAAGTCCTGCAAATAGCCCAATACGTGGCGTGGCTTGCCGTTAACCATCACCTCTTGCTTACCTTCGGCAAGGTTATCCATCACCGTTTTATCGGGATCCAGTTCCGCGCGGTGCTGATCGAAATAAGCCACTTCCAGTTTGGTGCCAACGTGAATACGCCCGCTGTCTGCTTGAAGCTGACCGAGCATCAGTTTCAGCAGCGTGGTTTTGCCGCACCCATTCGGACCAATCAGGGCAATTTTGTCGCCGCGTAGAACCTGGGCAGAAAAATCTTTCACCAGTTGCTTACCGTCAACCTGGTAGCAAACGTCCTCCATTTCGAAAACGATCTTACCGGAGCGGCTGGCTTCTTCCACCTGCATCTTTGCGGTACCCATTACTTCGCGACGTTCACCACGCTCGCGACGCATTGCTTTCAGGGCGCGTACGCGGCCTTCATTACGGGTACGACGTGCTTTGATCCCCTGGCGGATCCACACCTCTTCCTGCGCCAGTTTGCGATCGAACTCGGCATTTTGTAATTCTTCCACGCGCAGGGCTTCTTCTTTTTCCAGCAGGTACTGGTCGTAATTCCCTGGATAGGTCACCAGCTTGCCGCGATCGAGATCAACAATGCGCGTCGCCATATTGCGGATAAACGAACGGTCGTGGGAAATGAAAATAATTGTCCCATTGAAGGTTTTGAGGAACCCTTCCAGCCAGTCGATGGTTTCAATATCCAGGTGGTTAGTCGGTTCGTCGAGCAGCAATACGCGCGGATTGCTCACCAGCGCGCGTCCTAATGCCGCTTTACGCAACCAGCCGCCGGAAAGCGACGACAGCGCAACATTAGGATCTAATCCCAGTTGCGCCAGCACTTCGTTGATGCGGTTTTCCAGCTGCCACAGGTTGTGGTGATCCAGCTGTTCCTGAACCTTCGCCAGTTCGTTGAGATTTTTCTCGCTCGGGTCGTTCATCACCAGGCGCGAAATATCGTGATAGCGTTTCAGGTATTCCGCTTGTTCTTCAATGCCTTCGGCAACGAAATCATAAACGCTACCCTCAACGTTACGCGGCGGATCCTGTTGCAGACGAGCTACAATCAAATCTTGCTCATAAATAATGCGACCGTCATCCAGCCCCTGTTCACGGTTGAGGATCTTCATTAACGTCGATTTGCCTGCGCCGTTACGCCCCACCAGACAAACACGTTCGTTATCTTCGATATGCAGTTCTGCGTTATCGAGAAGCGGCGCGTCGCTGAACGACAGCCATGCGCCATGCATACTGATTAATGACATTACTATTCCTTTCAGGCTGCGGTAATCAGCCAGCAGTTGTGGATCTGGCGGTTACGGGCGAAATCCTGGGAGAGCGTTTTTTGCGTAATTTCTTGTGCTTTCAGTCCCAGTTTCGCCAGACCGTCGAGATCCATACGGAAACCGCGTTTGTTGTTCGAGAACATGATCGTCCCACCTGCACGCAGCAGACGTTTCAAATCTTTCATCAGCGCCAGATGATCGCGCTGAACATCAAACGCATCTTCCATTCGTTTTGAGTTAGAGAAGGTTGGCGGATCGATAAAGATCAGATCGAACTGTTCATTTGCCTCACGCAGCCACGCCAGGCAATCGGCCTGAATCAGGCGATGCGCACGCCCGGTTAGGCCATTCAGACGCAGGTTGCGTTCTGCCCACTCCAGATAAGTACGCGACATATCCACGGTGGTGGTGCTGCGCGCGCCGCCTAATCCCGCATGCACGGTGGCGCTACCGGTATAGGAGAACAGGTTGAGGAAATCTTTGCCTTTGCTCATCTGACCGAGCATACGACGGGCGATACGGTGATCGAGGAACAGACCGGTATCGAGGTAATCCGTCAGGTTCACCCACAAGTGAGCGTTATATTCGGTAACTTCGAGAAATTCGCCCTTCTCGCCCAGTTTCTGGTACTGATTTTTGCCCTTCTGGCGTTCACGGGTTTTCAGCACCAGTTTGTTTGGCGCAATCCCCAGTACCGAAATGGTTGCAGCGATAATATCGAACAGACGCTGACGCGCTTTGTGCGCATCAATAGTTTTTGGCGGCGCATACTCCTGCACCACCACCCAGTCGGCATAACGATCAACTGCAACGTTGTATTCCGGCAGATCGGCGTCATACAGGCGGTAACATTCAATCCCTTCCAGGCGAGCCCACTTCTCGAATTTTTTGAGGTTCTTACGCAGGCGGTTAGCGTAGTCTTCCGCTACCATCGCCGGTTTGCTGTCTGGAGTGCTTTCGGCAACGTGGTAATTTTTCTGTACGCAGTCCAGCGGGCCGTTTTTCGACTTGTACTGTTTGTCTGCACGCAGCTGCAGGCAACTTAGCAGATCCGGCGAGGCACTAAACAAAGAGAGATTCCAGCCACCGAACTGGTTTTTCATGATTCGGCCCAGCAGACTATGCAGCGCAATCAGCGCCGGTTCGCTGTCCAGACGTTCACCGTATGGCGGGTTGCTCAACACTGTACCGTACGGCCCTTTCGGCAGCGGATTGGTCAGTTGCGCGACATCTTTCACCTCAAAGGTGATCAGTTCACCAATCCCCGCAAGACGGGCGTTAGTGCGCGCACGTTGAATCACCCGGGCGTCGCTGTCCGAACCGTAAAAATGAGAGCTATACTCTGCCAGGCCTTTACGGGCGCGAGTTTGCGCTTCCGCTTTCACTTCCTGCCAGATAGCTTCATCATGCTGCGCCCAGCCGCTAAAGCCCCAACGGACACGGTGCAAGCCCGGTGCGCGGTCGGTCGCCAGCATCGCTGCTTCAATCAGCAACGTACCAGAACCACACATTGGATCGAGCAGTGGTGTTCCTGGCTGCCAGCCGGATCGCATCACAATCGCGGCTGCCAGGGTTTCTTTGATCGGTGCAATACCAGCACGATCACGATAGCCACGCAGATGCAAGCCATCACCACTGAGATCAAGGGCGATATTGGCGGTTTCTTTATGCAGCCAGACGTTAACGCGAATATCCGGCGCATCGCGATCAACATTGGGACGTGGCAGATTTTTCCGCGTGAAAGCATCGACGATCGCGTCTTTCACTTTCATCGCGCCGTACTGGCTGTTGCGAATGGTGTCATTTAAACCACTGAAATGGACAGCGAAGGTCGCGCCAGGATTAAACATCTCTGTCCAGTTGATCGCCTGAACGCCGAGATAGAGGTCTAAATCACTGTAAACCTTACACTCGCCCAGCGGCAACATAATACGCGAGGCCAGGCGGCTCCACATCAGGCTCTGGTAAACAAGCCGTGTGTCGCCCTTGAAATGGACCCCACCCTGAACCACCTGGCATTCAACGGCCCCCAGGTTTTCCAGTTCAGTTTTTAACAGCTCTTCCAGCCCACGGGCCGTACTGGCAAACAGAGAATTCATATCGTCACTTTTACTCTAAGAAAATTGTTGCGCATTATAGCTAATAAGCGCGTCATGTCATAAAGTTGAGGGCTTATTTTCATTTGAGGACCGCACCGTGGCGACATTAACCCGGCTTTTTATTCATCCTGTTAAATCGATGCGCGGCATTGGTCTTACACATACCCTGGCAGATGTCAGTGGTCTGGCCTTCGATCGCATCTTTATGATCACGGAACCTGACGGTACGTTTATTACCGCTCGCCAGTTTCCGCTAATGGTACGGTTTACTCCTTCACCCGTGCATGATGGCTTGCATCTCACCGCACCAGATGGCAGTAGCGCATATGTTCGTTTTGCTGATTTCGCCACACAAGACGCACCAACCGAAGTTTGGGGCACACATTTTACCGCGCGAATTGCGCCAGATGCGATCAACAAATGGCTAAGTGGATTTTTCTCCCGCGAAGTGCAATTACGCTGGGTGGGGCCACAAATGACCCGGCGCGTGAAACGCCACAACACTGTACCCCTGTCATTTGCTGATGGCTATCCTTACCTTCTTGCTAACGAGGCCTCGTTACGTGCTCTCCAACAACGTTGTCCGGCCAGTGTAAAAATGGAGCAATTCCGCCCCAATCTGGTGGTTTCCGGTGCATCGGCCTGGGAAGAAGATAGCTGGAAAGTGATTCGCATTGGTGATGTCGTGTTTGATGTGGTTAAGCCTTGTAGCCGCTGTATTTTCACCACCGTCAGCCCAGAAAAAGGACAAAAACATCCGGCAGACGAACCATTAAAAACGCTGCAATCTTTCCGTACTGCCCAGGATAACGGCGATGTCGATTTTGGTCAGAATTTAATTGCCCGTAATAGCGGCGTGATTCGCGTTGGCGATGAGGTGGAAATTCTGGCAACGGCTCCAGCTAAAATTTACGGCGCAGGTGCCGCTGATGATACTGCCAACATCACGCAACAACCGGACGCAAACGTAGATATTGACTGGCAGGGACAGGCATTTCGTGGAAATAACCAACAGGTGCTGCTGGAGCAATTAGAAAATCAGGGAATTCGTATCCCTTATTCTTGCCGCGCAGGCATTTGTGGAAGTTGCCGTGTTCAGCTTTTAGAAGGCGAAGTCACGCCGCTAAAAAAATCAGCAACAGGCGATGATGGCACTATTCTTTGCTGTAGTTGTGTACCGAAGACTGCGCTTAAGCTGGCGCGTTAGACTGCCTGTTCGAGGCTGAAGCTGTCAACATTAACCTGCGGTTTCAGCCTGTCGTTCATGATTTTAATGGCGTCGCCCAACTGCATCGCGCGACCCGCAATAACAACGCAGGGTTGTGCCAGTAGACATAGCGCGGCATTCTCGCCAGATTCAACGACCAGTAAATTCACTTGCTCATGAGTGTCGCTCAACCAAACGCAGGCCGCATCGCCCGGCATGGGCATCCACATTTCACCATGAGATACAAAATGCCAGCTTTTCGGCATTTGCGGTTTGAGATAACGAATTGCTACCAGTGCATTCAGCACCAGTTCGGCTTTTTGTTCTTTAGATAAATTAAAATCGCGGCACTTTTCTTCAAAAGAGAAATAGAGCGCGGCGTCATCAACGCAAAAGCCTGCGGGAGAAAAGGCATCTGGAGTCAACATTTTGCGCGCAAAACGTGAGCGAAATAGCATACCATTGGCTAAATCGAGCATCATTCGATCGTGCTCTTCATCGTAATACCAACGCCAGTTATCGTCTGGTTTAATTCGCATCTGCCACTCCCCAACCTTATAAAACCGCAGCGACACAATCCATTGTCGCTTCGCTTAATAACCTCAACAATAAAAGTACAAAATGTCTAAATAAGCAACAGCGATGAATATAAAACAACCAGGGCTGAAAATAAAGCCCTGATTATCTTATAAAGAGGAATTTGAAGAAATAATTAGATATGGGTAACGATTTCTTTAATCAGCGGCGGACCTTTAAAAATAAAACCAGAATAAATTTGCACCAGTGAGGCACCCGCAGCAATCTTTTCACGCGCAGCGATAACCGAGTCAATGCCGCCAACACCAATAATCGGCAAGCGTCCGTTTAATTCCTGTGACAAGCGGCGAATAATTTCGGTGCTTTTTAACTGAAGCGGACGACCACTTAAGCCACCGGTTTGATCGCAATTTTTCATTCCCTGAACCAGAGAACGATCGAGTGTGGTATTGGTTGCAATAACGCCATCAATATTATGGCGAACTAAACTATCGGCAACCTGGATCAATTCTTCTTCAGAAAGATCCGGCGCGATCTTCACTGCGATCGGCACATATTTATGGTGCATCACTTGCAAATCATTTTGTTTATTTTTAATCGCAGTTAAGAGATCATCCAGCGCTTCACCATATTGCAGTGTGCGTAATCCTGGGGTATTTGGCGATGAAATATTGATGGCGATATATCCCGCATAGGCATAGATTTTTTCCATACAAATCAGATAGTCATCTTTACCATGCTCCACCGGCGTATCTTTATTTTTGCCGATGTTAATACCCAGAACGCCGTCATAATGGGCTTTTTTTACGTTCTCTACGAGGTTATCAACGCCAAGATTATTAAAGCCCATACGGTTGATCAAACCTTCGGCATCTACCAGACGAAAGAGACGCGGCTTGTCATTACCTGCCTGGGGACGTGGCGTGACGGTACCGATCTCGATCGATCCAAATCCCATCGCGCCTAACGCGTCAATGCACTCCCCGTCTTTATCAAGACCGGCGGCCAGACCAAGCGGATTTTTAAACGTCAGGCCCATGCAGTTAACAGGTTTCGCAGGCACTTTCTGCCGCACCAGTGCTTCAAACGGCGTTCCGGTAATACGGCGTAATTGCTGAAAAGTAAACTCATGAGCGCGCTCTGGATCGAGCTGGAAAAGGGCTTTACGAACGAAGGGGTAGTACATGAACTCTCCTGGATTCCCGGTGCAAACCGGGGGCGTATTATGTGCGAGTTCGGACCAAAAGGGAATTGACCTGCGGCAATAAATAGCAAACGTTTTCTTATTGCGCTTTTTTTATGCTTTTTTTGGCTTTTCTTCCTCAGATAAATCATTTCGACTCGCGGACGCCCTCTGTCAGACTGACCGAATTGTTATCAATGTTAACAAAACAAGAACAATTGGTTATAAGGAGAGAGTATGCGTGTCATCACCCTGGCGGGTAGTCCTCGCTTTCCTTCTCGCTCCAGCTCCTTGCTGGAATATGCGCGGGAAAAACTAAATGGCCTGGATGTAGAGGTTTATCACTGGAATTTGCAAAACTTCGTCCCGGAAGATCTGCTTTATGCTCGTTTCGATAGTCCGGCACTCAAGACCTTCACCGAACAGCTGCAACAGGCCGATGGGCTGATTGTCGCCACGCCTGTGTATAAAGCCGCCTATTCCGGTGCACTGAAAACCCTGCTCGACCTGCTGCCAGAACGTGCGTTGCAAGGCAAAGTGGTGCTGCCGCTGGCGACAGGCGGCACCGTGGCCCATCTGCTGGCGGTCGATTATGCCCTTAAGCCAGTTTTAAGTACGCTGAAAGCCCAGGAGATCCTGCACGGCGTGTTTGCCGATGACTCGCAAGTAATTGATTACCACCACAAACCCCAGTTCACGCCAAATCTGCAAACTCGTCTTGATACCGCGCTAGAAACTTTCTGGCAGGCGTTGCACCGCCGCGATGTTCAGGTTCCTGACCTACTGTCTCTGCGAGGTAATGCCCATGCGTAAGATCATTAAACTGGTGCTGGCGGGTTTACTTAGTGTCTCTACGATTGCGGTTGCTGCAGAATCCTCGCCTGAAGCGTTACGTATAGGCTATCAAAAAGGCAGTATTGGTATGGTGCTGGCAAAAAGCCACCAGTTACTGGAAAAACGCTATCCGCAAACAAAAATCTCCTGGGTCGAGTTCCCCGCTGGCCCACAGATGCTGGAGGCGTTAAACGTTGGCAGTATCGATCTCGGCAGTACCGGGGATATTCCGCCAATCTTTGCCCAGGCTGCCGGGGCTGATTTGGTATACGTGGGCGTCGAGCCACCGAAGCCCAAAGCCGAAGTGATTCTGGTGGCAGAAAACAGCCCGATCAAAACCGTAGCCGATCTTAAAGGTCACAAAGTTGCCTTTCAGAAAGGTTCCAGTTCGCACAATCTTTTACTGCGAGCCCTTCGCCAGGCCGGGCTTAAATTCACGGATATTCAGCCCACTTACCTGACGCCCGCTGATGCCCGCGCCGCGTTCCAGCAAGGTAACGTTGACGCCTGGGCTATCTGGGATCCCTACTACTCCGCTGCATTATTACAGGGCGGCGTGCGGGTGCTGAAAGACGGCACCGATCTCAATCAAACTGGATCGTTTTATCTGGCAGCTCGTCCGTATGCAGAAAAAAACGGCGCTTTTATTCAGGGTGTGCTGACAACCTTTAGTGAGGCCGATGCGTTAACCCGCAGCCAGCGCGAACAAAGCATCGCTTTACTGGCAAAAACGATGGGCTTACCGGCACCGGTTATTGCCTCGTATCTGGATCATCGTCCTCCCACCACCATCAAACCGTTGAGCGCTGAAGTTGCCGCCTTACAGCAGCAAACGGCAGATCTGTTTTATGAAAACCGTCTGGTGCCGAAAAAAGTCGATATTCGCCAGCGCATCTGGCAGCCCACTCAACTGGAAGGAAAACAATTATGAGTCTGAATATGTTCTGGTTTTTACCGACCCACGGTGACGGGCATTATCTGGGAACGGAAGAAGGTTCACGTCCGGTTGATCACGGTTATCTGCAACAAATTGCGCAAGCGGCGGATCGTCTGGGCTATACCGGTGTGCTGATCCCGACGGGGCGATCGTGTGAAGATGCGTGGCTGGTGGCGGCGTCGATGATCCCGGTGACACAACGGCTGAAGTTTCTTGTCGCCCTGCGCCCCAGCGTAACCTCACCTACCGTTGCCGCCCGCCAGGCCGCCACGCTTGACCGTCTCTCTAACGGACGTGCGTTGTTTAACCTGGTCACAGGCAGCGATCCCCAAGAACTGGCAGGCGACGGCGTGTTCCTTGATCATAGCGAGCGTTACGAAGCCTCGGCAGAATTTACCCAGGTCTGGCGGCGGTTGTTGCTTGGCGAGACTGTGGATTTCAACGGCAAACATATTCATGTACGCGGGGCCAAACTGCTCTTCCCGCCGATTCAACAGCCTTATCCTCCGCTTTACTTTGGCGGATCGTCAGATGTCGCCCAGGAGCTGGCGGCAGAACAAGTTGATCTCTACCTTACCTGGGGCAAACCACCGAAACTGGTAAAAGAGAAAATCGAACACGTGCGGGCGAAAGCTGCCGCGCATGGACGCAAAATTCGTTTCGGTATTCGTCTGCATGTGATTGTTCGTGAAACCAACGACGAAGCGTGGCAGGCCGCCGAGCGGTTAATCTCGCATCTTGATGATGAAACTATCGCCAAAGCACAGGCCGCATTCGCCCGAACGGATTCCGTAGGACAACAGCGAATGGCGGCGCTACATAACGGCAAGCGCGACAATCTGGAGATCAGCCCCAATTTATGGGCGGGTGTTGGCTTAGTGCGCGGCGGTGCCGGGACGGCGCTGGTGGGCGATGGTCCTACGGTCGCCGCGCGAATCAACGAATACGCTGCACTTGGCATCGACAGTTTTGTGCTTTCGGGCTACCCGCATCTGGAAGAAGCGTATCGGGTCGGCGAGTTACTGTTCCCACATCTGGATGTCGCCATCCCGGAAATTCCCCAGCCACAACCGCTGAATCCACAAGGCGAAGCGGTGGCGAATGATTTTATCCCCCGTAACGTCGCGCAAAGCTAAGGAACACGATGATGGCAACGCCAGTGAAGAAGTGGTTATTGCGCGTTGCCCCCTGGTTTTTACCGGTGGGCATCGTGGCGGTGTGGCAACTGGCCTCCTCGGTTGGCTGGCTATCGACGCGTATTTTGCCCTCACCGGAAGGAGTGGTGATGGCGTTCTGGACGCTCTCTGCCAGCGGCGAACTGTGGCAGCATCTGGCGATCAGCTCCTGGCGTGCACTGATTGGTTTTTCAATTGGCGGATCGCTGGGATTAATTCTGGGGCTGATTAGCGGGCTGTCACGCTGGGGTGAGCGACTGCTGGATACCTCAATTCAGATGTTGCGCAACGTGCCGCATCTGGCGCTGATCCCGCTGGTGATTTTGTGGTTTGGCATTGATGAATCCGCAAAAATCTTTCTGGTGGCGCTCGGTACGCTATTCCCCATTTATATCAACACCTGGCATGGCATCCGTAATATCGACCGTGGGCTGGTGGAGATGGCACGTAGCTATGGATTATCCGGCATGCCGCTGTTTATCCATGTGATCCTGCCTGGTGCCCTGCCCTCAATTATGGTCGGTGTGCGTTTTGCTTTGGGCCTGATGTGGCTGACGCTGATCGTTGCCGAAACTATTTCTGCCAATTCCGGCATTGGTTATCTGGCGATGAATGCGCGGGAGTTTCTGCAAACGG
>OLOF01000487.1_pt1 | contig 17310 bp, 13 predicted proteins | sample 1643121 | NCBI WGS metagenome assembly OLOF01 (sample SAMEA3136677, study PRJEB25190) | human gut metagenome | biome: human gut; feature: human-associated habitat; material: faeces | place: Austria | collected 2013
GCAATAAAAAATAATTTTGATATATTAATTAGAAATGACCAAAATATTAATGTATTCACATCTAACAAAGATTTTTTTTCTACCTTAGGGCAAATGAATGAAATGACAAGTTCAATTAATGCTGGACAAATAATTGAACAAGATGAGAAATATAATATTAAAAAAATGAAAGATATAAAAACAGGAATATCATATGAACTTTTATCATCACAACTAGATAACGGATATTTATTATATATTAGAATACCATTAACATCTATTGAAGAAAGTGTTAAAATTTCAAACAACTTTTTATACTTAATGGCAGGATTTACTATATTAATATCAGCAGTTATAGTATCATTTGTAACAAGAAAATTTGCTGATCCTATTTTGGAATTAAACAATATTGCTAAAAAAATGGCTAATTTGGACTTTAGTCACAAATATAGAATAACAGATGCAGATGACGAGATAAACAACCTTGGAAAAAGTATAAATGTAATGTCAGACAAGCTAGAAAGGACAATAAAACAGCTAAGAAGGACAAACATAGAACTAGAAAAAGACATAGAAGAAAAATCAAAAATAGATGAAATGAGAAAGAGCTTTATATCAGATGTATCACATGAACTAAAAACTCCTATAGCTCTAATTCAAGGATACAGTGAAGGTTTATTAGAAAATGTAAATACAGACGAAGAAAGCAGAAAATTCTATGCAGAAGTAATACTTGATGAAACAAATAAAATGGATAAATTAGTAAAACAACTATTAGAATTAATGACTATAGAATATGGAAAAAGAGAATTTAACGATAATAAATTCAATGTTGTAGAATTAGAGCAACAAGTGATAATAAAATCACAAGTAATGCTACAAGAAAAAGAAGCAAAAATGGAATTAGTTTCTCCAGAAGAAATAAATGTAATTGCAGATGACTTTTATATTGAACAAGTAATTAGCAATTATGTAACAAATGCATTAAAGCATGTAAAAGAAGTAAATGGAGAAAATCATATAAAAATATATAATGAAGTAAATGTAGAGAAAAATAAGGTAAGAATCAAAGTTTTCAACACAGGTGATAATATTAAAGAAGAAGACTTATCAAGAATTTGGAATAGATTTTTCAAAGCTGATGAATCAAGAAATAGAGATGATGGTGGAACTGGAATTGGTTTATCATTTGTTAAGGCTATTATGAATAACTATAAAAATGAGTATGGTGTTGTGAATAAAGAAAATGGGGTGGAATTTTATTTTGATTTGGATTTGGAGATATAAAATTTCACATAAACATAGCCAGTAATAAGTCTGGTTTAGATAAAAATATTTCCTTTTATTTTCAAAAAAGATAATATTGAGGTTTAAACTTTTCAATATTATCTTTTTTATGGTGTAAAAAACTTATATTTACATATTATCTTCAATTACTTCTTATACCAATTTCTATTTAAAAATTTTTTATAAATATCTAAAAAAGATATTGTAAATACATTACTATAATTTTACTTTTAATTTTTTTTCAATTCTATATTTGATTCAGATATAAATCCACTTTCTAAAATTTTGTTCTTAGTTTCTTCATTTTTCACTAATATTTTTATATTAGTATTGCAACCATAAAACATATTTTTAACAGAAGCATTTATTGTAAAACTAGATAAATCTACTTCTTCCAAATTATTGCAACCATAAAACATATAATCCATATTTGTAATATGTTCAGTTTGCCAATTACTTAAACATATATATTTAATATTTTTACAATTCATAAATAGTTCTTTTAAAGATTTTACATTACTAATATCAATGTTTTTCATACTAATACTTTCTAAATTATAACAACTACTAAGTAAAGAGGATAAATTTCTAACATTTTTTGTATCTAAAGAGTCAAGATTCAGTTCTTTCAAACTATTATCATGTTCAAACATTGCAGAAATACTAGTTGTTTGAGAAAAGTCCATATATTCTAATCCTGATATACTTTTTAAATTTGTAAAAGATCTAAAATACCATGTCATTGAAGTATTGGCTTTTATTCTATAATTAGCCCCTATATACCATTCATATAAATTATTATTATCTTCATCTGTTATCCATGCAACAACACTTCCATCTTTATTTTCTGAAATATCCCAACTATCTATTGCATCTTTAGATATATTTTTATTATTAACTATTTCTATTATTTCAACATCTTTTCTTAGATAAGTGTTACTACCTTCTAGAAAAGAAGAGTTGTCAGTACCTCCTCTAAGTATTATAGCATTTTCTATTCCATCTATATATTCTACTGAATTATCTGTAATTAAATATTTTCTTCCATTTTCTAATTCAATTATTTCACCTTTTAATATATTTTCTTCAGTTTTATTTAATATTTTTTGATTTGTTTCTTTTTCAATTAAAGTGTATTTATCATTATTCGAAGAGTCCATTTTATATGCTATCAAGGCTAATTGGATTTGTTCTTGTTCTGTTGAAATTTCTGTTTTTATCTTTGCATCTCTTGATTTTGTTAACAATCCATTTTCTTCAGTCAGGATTGCAATATTTACTCCCGCTAATATTAACAACACTATTATTGTTATAACTAATGCAATTAAAGTAATACCATTAGTAGAGTTTTTTTTTATATTTCTCATTTTTTCAATTCCCTTCATTTGTTTTTTATACAAAAAAATAATAAAATAAAAAATTATTCACAATTTCTATAATTTATTATAGTTTCACCTTATCTAAAGTTTTTATTCGAATATGTTAAATTAAAACACACAAGAAGTTCTTATGCATATTGAATGAATAAATTATACACTTTAAACAATATTAATTCAAGACGTTGTCGTAAAATATTTCTGAAATATTACCTTTCATTTTTTAATTTAATCTAGTATTTCATATACGTAAAAAAAGATAGTAATAAAATTTATCATTTACTTTTATTACTATCTTTTTTTATTGTATAGGAAATCTGCTTTTATCTTGATTCTACATAGGATTTTTCCATATACAATAAGCAAAAGTGACCTTTAAAAAGACTCGCGATAGCCTTACTTATATAGCTTCGCTACTTTTCTTATTATTTATTTCTCATGTTTTATTAGTTTTTTTCTATCTCTTCTTTTTTACTTCTATTGCATTTTTCCAAGTTATTTGTTATTCCTAATAAAGTAAATAAGTAAACTATTATTACCATTGGTATTGTTAATCTTCCTACTGGAATTCGTGTCAATGCTATTATTGAAAATAACTCTACTTGTGTTATAGCTAAAATTGCTAATACCTTTAAAGTTGTTTTTACAATTCCTAATTTATAATATCTTGCTCCCATATATACTAATATTGCAAGTGTTGCAATGGCAAACGGTAAAATGTATGGTTTTATTATATCTAAACCTTTTATGTGTGCAACATCTATTATATTTGTTGCTTCTTGATTTAATTGTGTACCATATTTTTCATTAATCTTTGTAATTAAATTTGCTTTTTGTTCTTCTGTAATTTTAGTTGTTGTTATTGCAACTGTATCTTCAAATACTTCTACTTTTTCAATCATTATTGCTTGATTTCCAAATACTTCTTTTGCTATTTCTTTTACTTCTGAATTTTTAAATTCTTGGTTTAATGATAATTCTACTTTTTGAGTTTTTTGATATTTCAAATCAAAATTAAATCCTTTTGTTGCTATCATTATTATTCCTGCTACTACTATTAATATAGCCAGAACTGATAATATTTTTTTATTTCTACTAATATTTTTCATTATTATAAATACCTCCTATCTTTCTGCTCTTATTTTTAATAATGTTGCTGTTACTAAATTACATATTGCTATTAATACTATTCCCCAGAACATTACCATTCCAAAACTACTAATTGCCATCCAATTTGTGAAACAGAATACTACTACTGCTATACATATAGGTATAATTTTAATGAAAAATTCTTTATAACTTTCTTTAATTAATTTATTGATTTCTTCTTTTGTCATTTCTTCTTTGCTATTTTTTATTTTTGTTAATATCATATTAATAAATATATATCCTAATACTAATATGATTGCAATTCCAAATATTCCTTGAATTGATAATGTAACATTTGTATATTTTAGTAATATATTATAAATAGCTGTGAATCCTATAAATGAAATTCCTGCTAATAAGCCATTCATTTTAAATCTTATTACTAATACAATTATAGCTACTGCAATTGCTATTACTACTGCTAATTTTACATATTGTAAATCTTGTGATGTTACATCTGATAATATATATTCATTTTGGCTTATATCATATTTTACTGGCATATTTCCTGAATTTAATACACTTGCAATTGTACCTGCTTGTTCAGCATATCCTTGTAATGTTTTAGAATCTGTTGCACTAGCACCTATTGATAATTGTAAAGTTCCTGTTCTTATTGTTTCATCAAAACTTGTAGTCATTATTTCTTGGTCATCTAATTTCATTGTTATTTGTTTTTCTTTTTCTGTATTTTCTTCGCTTTGATTTGCTTCATTATTTGTTTCTTCGTTAGTTGTTGTGTTATTATTTTCTGCCTCTCCATTAGTATTTGTATTTTGTTCCTCTTCTACTTTTTTATAGTTATTGCTTATATCTTCAAGTTTTTTAGTTCCTTCTTTTGTAAATTCCATATCTAAATATACTGTTGTTCCATTATTTGATGTAGAACTAGAACCATACATTACTTTTGCTCTTTTTAAATCATTATTATTCATTAATACTTCTTTAGTTTCACTATCTATTATTTCAAATTTTCCTACTGTATTTAAGTTACTAACTAATTTATCTGTATTTTTATTTTCTGGTATTTTTATTAAAATTTCTCCATTTTCTTCATTTAATGATATTTCGTATTCTCCAATTCCTTGTTCTTTAAATCTGTCTTCTAGGATTTTCTTTGTCTTTTCGTAATTTTCTTTTGTTAATACCTCTTGTGAATTATTTGCTACACTTTCTTTTGTATATCCTTTTTCTTTTAGTTGTTCATCAGTTAATTCTTCTTCTGATTCTACTACTTTTCCTTCTGAATCTTTTATAATTTCTTTATTTTCATTGTTTACTGTTAATCTTATATTTCTAGCACCATTTAAGTCCATTGCATAAGTATAATCTTTAACTTTATCTTCCATTCTATTTTGTACTGTTCCATATAGTCCAAATGCACTTATCATAGATATTAATACAATTACTAATACTATTGTTAATATTTTTACTTTCTTCATTTTTATTCCTCCATTATAATAATTTTGTATCATTTATTACCAATTCAAACCAAATTTTTAAATATTTTGCTGCATATTTGCTCATCATTGTTCTATCCATAAATATTTCAAAATAATCTAATACTGGACATAATTTTGTATCTATAGTTAAATTTAAAATTACTTTTCTTTGTTCTACATCTAAATTTAATTCTGCATTTGTTACAGCATAATTAACTCTATCATGTATATCAAAAGTTGACAAATTTTTATTTGTCACTCTATTTCTATGAACATCTGATTTATCTGCCAATATTATTGCAGCAGATATATCACTTACTGCTGTTCCTGTCTTTTCATCATGATTTCCTATCGCCATCATAATTTCAGCTCTTTCTTCTACTGGCATTCCCATATCTTTTAAAATGTTATATGCCATTATTGCTCCACTATGTGCATGGTCAACTCTGTTTACACAATTTCCTATATCATGTAGATATCCTGCTATTCTTGTAAGTTCTACTGTTCTTTCTGGGTATCCTAATTTTTCCAATAAGTCTCCTGCTCTTTTTGAAACTATGGAAATATGTCTATGACTGTGTTCTGTGTAACCTAATCCATCTAGTTGTTTTTGAGCTCCTTTTATGAGAGCTTCCACTTCCTCATTTTTTCTAACATCTTCTAAAGTTATCATTTGCTTCCTCCTTTTGTCTTTATTGATTTTATATTAATTTTTCAAAAATATCAACTATTTATGCATTATTTATTTTTTATTTTCTTAAGTTGTTCATTTATAATAAAAGAAAACTTATGAATTTTACTCGTAAGTTTTCTTTTATAGTATTTTTTACACAAATTTATCTTTGAGTTTCATCTGATTTTAAGTTATTTCTTTCTAATTTTTTTATATCTTTCTCTACTTCAACTTCTGCATTTTTCTTATCCTTTGTAGATATATTTATAGTAAATTTTCCTATTTCAGTTGCTGTAATTTTTTATTCTCATTTTTTTCTATTATTATCTGTATTTTTTCTAATAATTTTTCTTCTGAATATATTGGTTTATATCCTCCAATTTCATTAATCAACAGTCCCTCTCCACTTTCTTCATATACCAAATCACATAAATTTCTTATATCACTTTCTTTTAGCACATTCAAGTATTTCATAAAATCGATATTTTTTAAAAAATTAATTTCTTCTCCTATTCCATTATTTTTCATTATTCTGTACTGAAATAAATCTAAATCTAGTTGTGATAAAAGTTTTCCTGATGATGTTTCTCCTACCAATTTATTCATTAGTCTTCCTCTTTTTTTATTCCAAACATTGTCAATGTCTTTTTCTATTACATACTTTGATAAACCATATTTTTCTAAGTTTCCTTTCTTTTTTAATTCATCAAATAATAGTAATTCCATAGATATTGCAAATGATTCTCCTAAATCAAATTTCATCATCTTTTCTTTTTTTATTTGTGTTTCTTTTGATTTTACCATTAATTCTATTTTGAAATCTGTTTTAGAGGGATTCTTTTTAGATATCAAATGGTCAAAAGCATGTGTTATTTCATGACTTATATAGTTAATATCTGATAATATCTTCGAAGTCCCTTCTTTAGTTTTTGAATTCTTAATCTCTTCTACTGACTTTTCTTCTTGTTCTTCTTCGTACAAATGCATTCTTAATTCATCACACTCATTTTCATTATACTCTCTCCCCATTAGATTGAATATAATTTTTTCTTTAAGCCCATTATTCAAATTACACTTTTCTAATATTTCTTCTACAATTTTTTGATTTGATAAGTCATGATACCATATATGTTCGTCTTGTATGTTATTTACTATTTTATAATTAATTTGTAAATTATTTAATCTCTTTTTTATTTCTTCACTCGTTAAATTTGGTACATCTTTTTCGTTAATATCAAAAGCCTCAGCTATTATTTCTGGAAAAGCATTTTTATAAATGTTCATAGTTATATCAAATACTTCTTCTATATACTTTTGAGTAATATTTTCCACTTTCTATTCTCCTTTGTTGTTACTATTTTATTAACACTTAAATACTTTTTTCATAATTGCAATTAATTTAGTATAAAATTTCTGATTTTCAACTTTTATAGGAATTTTATTTTTTGGCTTTTCATCATTTGCTTTTATTCCTTTATTTTTAAATAAATTATCTGGATTGCATTTATTTCTTAATTCTCTTTCTTCTTTTTTAATATCATATCTTTCTTTCTGTAAAATTTTTTCTTTTTGATATTCTGTTGCCCAATAGTCTCTAAATATATTTGCCAAAATAGCTTTTGTTTCTTTCATTAATTTTTGTTCATCAAATGATTTATTCATATCTATTTTAAATTCATAATAATTATCCTGATTTTCCTTAAACATTTCTATCATTTCTTTGGGTATTTTAGATACATCTTGTGTTCTTACATTCTCTAATATTTTTAATACTTCTTTATATGCTTTTGCATAATTCTCATTTACCATGATTTTATTTTCCTCGCAAAATTACTTTAAGCTTATTATACTTTATAATTACTATTGAGTAAATCAATTCTGTATTACATTTATATTACAAAATTCACTATATCTTCATATATTTTTGAATTCTCTTTTTCATTCAATATTTCATGTCTTAAGTCAGGATATAACTTTCCTTCTATATTTTCATATCCTAATTTTTTTAAGAATTCTTGACTTTTAATCCATTTCTTTTTATTTATTATAACTGGGTCTTTTTCTCCCGCAATAAAAAATATTGGTAGTTTTTTATTATTTTTCTTCCAATCTTTTTTACTATATACATCTTTTACAAGTTTAAATAAATTTTTAAACCCGTTTAATGTGAATATAAATCCACATAATGAGTCTTTATCATATTTTTTTACTGTTTCTTCATTTGCACATATCCATGAATTTATTGAATTTACATTTTCTAAGTTCTTATTATAACTTCCAAATGCTAAATTTTGTATAAATTTGCTTCTATATTTATTTCCTTTTATTTTTTCTAGTACATTAGTTATAAATATTGCTATATTTGTAAATGGATTATTGCTTGGTGAACCACATACTATTAATTTGTGTATCTCTGCATCATATTTTTTTATATATTTTCTAACAACTAAAGACCCCATGCTATGTCCAAGTAAAATAATCTTTTTACCTGGGTATTTATTTTTTATATAATTAGTTATTTGATGCAAATCTTCTACTATAAATTCAGCATTCTCATCATAAAAGAAACCTAAATCTTCATTATTTCTAACACTTTTCCCATGTCCCCTATGGTCATTTATTATGGTTATATATCCATTACTTGATAAATATTTCATAAGGTCATAATATCTTTCTTTATGTTCTGCCATACCATGAGAAATTTGAAATATTCCTTTTATTTCAGTATCAGGTATAATCATAGCTATACTTATAGGTAAATTATCTTGATTTGAGTTTATTGTTATTTCTTTTATCTCCATATTTATTTTTATAGTATATTTTATTGATATACTATTTTCTCCTTTCATTTTTATAAAAAAAACAACCTACAAACTGTTTAGTTCGTAAGTTGTTATAATTTGGAGCAGGTAGTGGGAATCGAACCCACGTCATCAGCTTGGAAGGCTGAGGTTCTACCATTGAACTACACCTGCATTTGTTGTCCTCTGACAATTATAGATTATAAATGCTTTTTTTATTTTTGTCAATACTTTTTTTAAAATTTTTTTAATTTTTCTATTTTTTTATTTACAATTTCTTTTAACTAATATACAATAAGCTTAAATAATATTTTTAAAATTGTATATACTAAGAAAAAATTTTGGAGGTAACAAATGAAGAAAAAAAATGAATTAGATTATAAAGATTTAAAAATGTATTGTAATCCTAATGTTTTTAAATTTGATTCGACTGAAGAATTATCCCCTATTCAAGAAGGTATTGGTCAAGATAGAGGTATTAAAGCTTTAGAATTTGGAATTCAAGTAGATGTAAAAGGATATAATTTATATTTAGAAGGTCCTAGTGGTGTTGGAAAGACAATGTATACTAAAAATTATTTAGAAAAAATTGCTGCTAAGAAAAAGGCTCCTTCTGATTGGTGTTATATCTATAATTTTGATAATCCAAATGAACCTATTGCTGTTGAATTACCTGCTGGTCAAGGTAAAGAATTTAAGGAAGCTATGGATGGATTTATTAAGGAAATTAGAAAAGATATTAAACAAACTTTTAATACTGATGATTTCGAAAAAGAAAAATCTTTAATAAAACAAGAATATGAAGCTAAACGCTCTGCCCTATTGGAAAAATTAAATTCTGAAGCTGCTAAGTATAATTTTCATGTTCATACTGCTCAAAATGGTATTTATATGATGCCTGTTGTAGATGGTAAACCTGTTGAAGAAGATGAATTTGAAAAATTAGATGATAAATTAAAACAAGAATATGAAGCCAAATCTGTTATTGTTCAAGAACAAATTATGGCAGTTATTGGTCAAATAAAAGAAATTGAAAGAGAATCTGATAAGAGAATTTCTGAATGGCAATCTAATATTGCTCTTCTAACAGTTAATGTTCATATTAATTATCTAAAATCAAAATATAAAAGAAATAAAAAAATAAATAAATTCTTAAATGATGTTAAACAAGATGTTCTAAAAAATATTCCTGTATTTCTAGAAGAAGATACAAATAACAATAATAGTAACCAACAACCAACAAATCCTAATATGAAAAAAATTGACCCTTCTTTGAATTATAGAGTTAATTTATTTGTAGATAATTCAAATCGTGAAGGGGCTCCTGTTATTATGGATTCAAATTATTCTTATAATAACATTTTTGGTGCTTTAGAGTATGAAAATTATTATGGTGCTTTAAAAACAGACCATACAATGTTAAAATCTGGTTTATTACAACAAGCTAATGGTGGTTATATTATTTTTCAAGCTAAAGATTTACTTAGTAATCCTGCTTGTTATGAAGCCTTAAAAAAAGCTTTACGTGTTAAAGAAGTTGGAATAGAAAATTCTGTTGAACAACGTTCATCTATGGTTCTAATTTCTTTAAAGCCTGAGCCTATACCTCTTAATTTAAAGGTTATTTTAATAGGTAGTGCTAGTATATATCAAACATTATTATCTATGGACTCTGATTTTAAGAAATTATTTAAAATTAAAGTTGAATTTGAAGATGATGCTCCTGCAACTACTGAAAATCTTAATAAATTAGCAAGAATCATACATGGATTTTGTGCTCACGAGGGATTACCTCACTTAGATAAGTCAGCAATGGCAAGACTTACTGAATATGCTTCTAAACTTGCAGGAAGTCATAATAAAATTTCTACTAGGTTTGATGACCTTATTCAAGTTGTTGGAGAAGCTGCAACTTGGGCTAAACTTTCAAGGTCTAAAATTGTAACAGAAAAATTCATTTTGAAAGCCCTTGAAGAACAGATAAATAGAGTTAAAAAATATGATGCAAAATATATGGAAATGATAAATGATAATTCTTTATTAATTAATACTTCTGGTTACGAAGTAGGTACTTTAAATGGTTTAACAATTATGAGTATTGGGGATTATACATTTGGAAAACCTGCAAAAATTACTGTAAATACTTATACTGGAAAAACTGGTATAGTTAATATTGAAAGAGAAGTTGAAATTTCTGGTCCATCACATTCAAAAGGTGTTTTAATACTTACAGGATATTTAGGTGAAATGTTCGCTCAAGATATTCCTTTATGCTTAACTGCTAGTATTTGCTTTGAGCAATTATATAATGGTGTAGATGGTGATAGCGCTTCTAGTACAGAGTTATATGGTTTACTTTCTAGTCTTTCTGGAATACCTATAAATCAATCTATTGCTGTTACTGGTTCTGTTAATCAAAAAGGACAAATTCAACCAATAGGTGGAGTAAATGAAAAAATTGAAGGATTTTTCCAAATATGTAAAATGAGAGGTTTAACAGGTGAACATGGTGTTATGATTCCTGTTCAAAATATAGATAATTTACAATTATCAGATGAAGTTGTAGATGCTGTTAAAAATAACTTATTCCATATTTATTCTGTTTCAACTATTGAAGAAGGTATTGAAGTTTTAACTGGTGTCCCAGCAGGTAAAAAAGACAAAGATGGAAAATTCCCTTCTGGTACAGTTAATTATTTAGTTTATGAAAAATTAAAAAAATATGCTAAAATAAGTGAAAACTAGGTTTTATCCTAGTTTTCTTTTTTTAAAATATCTTATTAATTTATAGCTTTTTTAATTTTTTATAGCTTACTTTTTTTATCTTATAGATTACTTATTGGATGTGACTTAATCTAAATCTCTATTATAAAAACATTGTTATATTTTATTATTTTTATTGCTATAATACTGTTTTCATGTTAAATTCATATTTATCTTTTATATGATTTAATAAAAACAAAGCTCTATCTATTTCATTAATTGCCTCGTCATATTGTTCCACTTCTACATAACTTTTTAAAGATGTTAATTCAGTTTCTAGTTTTTCTATCTCATTATGCTCTATATAATATGATAATTTATCATGCCTTCTTTCTAAATTATTACTCATTTCCCCAATTTTATCATTTACTTTTTTACTTTCTATATTCTCCTTTTGCATTTCATCTTTTATTTCTACTAAATTACTTGAAATTTCATTAACTGACTTTAATGTATATGATTGTGTTATATAATTTCCAACAAAAATCATACTTAAAATTAATATACAAATAAAAATTTCCTTAAACATTTTTCTTTTTTCTCTTTCAATGTTATTTTTCTTTTTTCTGACAAAAAAATTGTCCTTTTCCATCAATAGTAACTACTAAAGCTTCTTCTGGCTCCATTCCAAATTTATTTACTTGCTTTTTTAACCAAGAATAATTTTTTCCTAACTTTTGTAAATTTTTATTCATTACTTTCCCATCAACGACTAAATCATATGGTATTCCTTCATATTCTGGCATAATATCAAAATCTTCTGGAATTGTATTCCTTTTCTCTGGTTTTTGTATTATTGTTACTTCCCCACTTGTTTCTAATATGGCATATTCTACATCTCCCAAGTTAACTACATTATTTTTTCTTAGTCTTTCCTGTAATTCATTTATTGTAAATCTTTCTTTTTTCATAACTTTTTCATCAATTTTTCCTCTATAAATTAAAATACTTGGCTTTCCACAAATAATCTCTCTTGCTTTTATACTTTTCATATTTATAATAGATATAATCAAATGCATCAATAATAACCCTAAAATTGGAACTATTCCATTAAATATTGGTATTCCAACATCACTCATAGGAATTGATGCTAAATCAGCTATCATAATAGAAATTGCTAATTCAAATGGTTGTAATTGACTTATTTCTCTCTTCCCCATTAATCTCATGACAATTAGCACTATTATGTATAAAACAATTGCTCTAAAAAAAATTATTAACAAAATAAACACCTACTTTTGTTTTTATTGTTTACATTTTTTACATTATTATACTATTTATTTTGAATAATTTTATTTTTTTGGTGAATAATAAATTTAGGACAAACAAATTTATATTTTTATTTACTTAAATTTAATAAAAATATTATTGTTTAAAAGCCAATCTTTTAAGGAGGTCTTTATTATGTCTGATATGCAAAATACTACTACAAAATCAACAACTTCTACTGTTTGGCAAATTGTAGGTAGATTGATCGCTGCTGCCGTAATTTTAGGAATAACAGCATTTTTCACTCCTGGTTTTACTATTAATAATATTTGGACTTTAATTATAGCTGCTGCTGTTTTAACTGTTATAGATTATTTAGTTGTAAAATTTACAGGATTACATGCAAGTCCATTTGGTAAAGGATTTGTTGGATTTGCACTTGCTGCTATAACTTTATATGTTACACAATTCTTTGTTGCTGGTTATTCAATATCTTGGATTGCTGCAATAATCGGAGCTTTAATATATGGAGTTGTTGACTATTTTATTCCTGGACAAGATGCTATGTAATTAAAAGACAGTTCTAGAAATATTTTATATATTCTAGGACTGTCTTTTTTTAATCTGCTCTTGCAAAAATTATTGTTCTTGCTTTATTGTTGTCTGTACAAGTTGATAATGTAACTTCAGGTTTTCCTTGTGTATCTCTATTATAAAAACTTGCATCATCTGGAGATGCTTCAAATTTATTATATATTGTGTATGTTAGTTTGTTTCCTGAATTATCTGTTATGTATATTTTATCTCCATTTTTTAATTTCTTATTATTAGAGAAAAATAATCCATTTCTATAATTATGACCTATAATTACAGTATTTCCTACTTGGTTAATTCCAGCTCCATATAACATCGCAACTGATTTCTCTATTGATGCTTTAGTAACTTCCTTTAATATTGGGTAGTGAAAATTTGTTGCAGGTATATCCATTGTTCCAACTACATCAAACCCCTTATACTGTGGTAGTTTTTTTCCTGAATTTGATGTGTTTGAACCTGATGATTCTATTTGGTCTATTGGATTTGATACATTTCCTGTATTACCTGAATTTTCACCATTTTCTGTGTTCTCTTCTTTATTATTATCTTTTTCTGTATTTTCCGTATAATTTTCTACAAATGCTAGAGCATCATTTTCTAAGAAATATTTTTGATACCAATCATATCCTAAGAATGCTAGTAATCCTAATATCGCTACTATGACTATTACTAATATTACTGTTAATACTTTACTATATTTACTTTCAAACATATTTTTACCTCCGTACAAAATCTCTCTTTTTTATTGTATAGGAAAAATCAACTTTTATCTTGACCATATATAAGATTTTTCCGTATACAACAATTAAAAGTTACCTTTATAAAGACCCTCAATAGCTTTTCTTATTAGGTTCTCTACTCTTCTTATTATAACATATATTTTTTAAAATGTGTATATTTTTAATTAATTTATGTTAATTATATTTGATTCAATTCAATAAAAAGCCTTAATTATTGATTTATTTAAGTTTATTAAAATTCCTAATTTTTATAAAAATCTTAAATAATTTTTTATTGAAATGTAATATTACTTTTATAGATTTTTTTATTAAATATGTTTTATACTATTTGGTCTCTTGGCTAGCTGAAATAGTATATACGTCACAAGCATTTAGTCTTTTCAAGTATTCAGATTCTTCTAATCCAGTAGCTTTTTTTATTGTATCTATTATTTCATCATTATTTTGTCCTTCGTTTATAAATACAACTACACCATTTGATATATCTTTTCCTTCTAAAATATCTTTTACATTATCTTCTGTTATTTTTATATCTTTTGCTATATAAGATTCATTTATTTTTGAAAATAATAAAATATCATCTAAAAATCTATTATTTTCTGAATTGAACATGTATATAGTTGGGACATTTAACTCCTCTTCTAATTTATGTACTATTTCTTTTTTATCACTATACATAACCTCTGGTTCAATTTTGCAAACAATTGGTGATATTAAAATAGAAGCACATACTAATATAAATATTATATTACTCATTTTCTCGCTCATGATATCTTTTAATAACTCATATAATAAATACATAATTATTATAAATATTAAACTACAAACTGGTGCTATATATCTTAATTCTATCCAAGGTGAAGCTATTGATACTATTATAAAATAAAATATTGTTGGGATAACAATCATCTGTAATACCTTATTTTTTTCTTTATCATTTATACTCTTCTTTTTCTTTATTATTTTATATATTACAATTCCTATAATCATCAATAATATAATATATAATAAATTATTAAACCCAAATTCATTTACTTTTTGAATATAACTTGCTATGCTACTTAAAAATTTTTGTATATCTGTCAAATTACTTATTGCCCCTTGACCTCTATATCCAAAAAACATATGCTGAATTGAATATGGAAATATTATTAATGATAATATTCCTGCTCCAATCATAGTTAAAGTATAGTATCCCAGTTCCTTGTATCTTTTTTCTTTTATATATCTTATTACAAATATTATATATAACATTGCTAAATAAAATAAATAATAATAATGTGTTAATGAGCCTATTAATGCAGATACTCCAATTCCTATTAACAATTTCCAATTAGTTTCTTTACTTTGCAATAATTTAATATGTAAAAATGTTATTATTAATATGTTTAACATCGATAATGCATACATTCTAATATATATTACATTTGTCAATGAAGCCATTGTAATTGATGATAAAAAAGCTAATAAAATCAACTTTTCCTTTGCTTTTTTCTCTCCTCTAAATAAGTTTTGTAAAATTAGATACATAAATACTGTTATAAAAGCATATATTACAATATTTATTACTATTCCTGGCCATTTTGAGAAATGCCCTTCTGTAAATCCCATTCCAAATCTCAAAAGCAAATAATAAAATGGTGGATGCACATCATTTTTTTGATTTTCATAAACTTGATTATATTGTCCCCTCTCATCTTCTTGTACTGATAAATAATCTTCATAATATTCTTTATTGTGCCATGTATTATAAAAATCTTCATTATTTTGTATTTCTACTTTATCATAACTAGCTAATCCTAATGAGTATGCCTCATCCATATGTATATATGATTTATTTATCCCACAAATTACATATATTATAGTCTGTATTATTAAAACTATTGCTAGTATAATTACCTCTTTTTTTCTGTTTTTCATTTTATTTTACCTCATAAATTTATCTTCAATATTGATATTTTAAGTATTTAATAATAATTACTTTTTTCTTTAATAAATATTCTAAATTTATCTTGTATTATAAAATTTTTATCAATATATTTTTATAATATAAATTTCAACTCCAAAAACAATTCAATTTGTGATTTTTTATTTTTATGCCTTTGAGGTTTTTGGAGTTTCTTTTATTTTAAAGTTTATTTATTATTTTAACTATATTCTTTAATTTAAATTTTAAATATTTGATTTTTCATATAATTTTTTTATTGTATAAGAAACACTATGAAACTTTTTGTTTTCTCTACTTTTTTTATTTAACATATTCGTTTAATGGTTTTATTCTATAATTTAATTCTCCCATTTCTTCTGTTGGAACATATCCTGCTTTTGAATTTATAACATCAGGTATTCTATTTACAACAGATGCACATGTTAATTCTACTGTTGATGGTCTGTTTATAATTAATGTAGTATTTGGCTCTCCTTCTATTGTCCATTCGTTTTTATCAAAGTCTTCTTCTGAATAAACTTTTCCTATACATTGAGTTTCTAAAGTTATTCCTTCTTCTGTTTCAGTAGTAACTACTGCACTCATTCCTGTTGCAGTTCCTGCTTTAACAACCATTCCTAGTGTATCTGATTTTATATCTTTATCATAAGTTTGTGGAACTGTTTTTTGTGTTTGTGATTTTACTGTTAATCCTAATTTAGCACATAACCAACCATTTACATTCCACATATATGATGGTAAATATTCCCCTTTATTTATCATTTCATTTCTTTCTTCATCAGAAATTCTGTCTAAAGCTGCTACTTGTTCGTCAAATTCTTCTAATGAAAGACCTGAACCATGTGCTTGTGCTAATGCAATTCCATAGTCTTCTACATTGTAGCTAGAACTTCCTTTTATTTTTGTAATTTTATGTGTAGAACCTGCTATACTTGATATTAATTGTCCCCAATATATATCTTGATATCCACTTCCTGTTATTGTACAATTTGTTGTTTTAGCTATTTCATCTAATTTATTTGTTATTTGTGGATTAGAGTTTGCTGGAAAAAATGCTTCTTCACAAGTTGTTATTGCATTTATACCTAATTTTGCACATAGAGTTAGTGCATCTTCAACATCTTTTATTAAACTCATTGTTGTAACTATAACAATATCTGGATGTGTTTCTTTTAAGACTTTTTCTGCATTTTCTACTGTTTCAACTTTTACTCCTTTGTTTTCTGTTCCCATTACTTCTCCAATGTCTTTTCCTATGACATTTGGATTTATATCTATTGCTGCAACTATTTCTCCACCTTTTTCATATACATATCTCATTGTATATATACTCATTTTTCCAGCTC
>OLOF01000488.1_pt1 | contig 17298 bp, 14 predicted proteins | sample 1643121 | NCBI WGS metagenome assembly OLOF01 (sample SAMEA3136677, study PRJEB25190) | human gut metagenome | biome: human gut; feature: human-associated habitat; material: faeces | place: Austria | collected 2013
GATGTCGTCGAACAGCAGCTCTTCGAGCGTGTTCGGCGTCAGGTTCAGAAGCTCTCGACCAGGGCGGTGGAGAAGAACTTTTTTCAAGGGCTTGATCTCGCTCTTGACGTTCAAACCAGCCATAGCAACCCTCCTTTTCCTTTATGCATTTTCCAGATTTTAGGCTTGCGGAAGCGCTCGTTGCGCACCGGGCGTCCGTTCACCTCGCCAAAATCTCATGGTTCGGATCAAATTGCAACCACAAAAACGAAACAAAACGGTACCCCTCGTCATACCTCGTGGTTTTTCGGCGAATGGTCATCACCTAGCCGAGTACTATTCACAGTTTCTTCATATTTGCTTTATTGCGATAAAGTGTTGAAGTGGTCGCTGAAGCCGGTTTTCAGGGCTGGAACGTCCCATCGACTGACGTTGGGAGTGCATATTTGATTAACTCGAATGCATAAACATTCAAAAAGATGCATTTAGGATGCAATCGTTTCGCCGCATGCCGATCGGATGCTGAGAGCACGAGGCGCCCCGAGCCGATACTCTTGCAGCTTTCGAGCGCAAAACGCCAGATATATGGCTAATTTTCAGCCATCGCTCCCCCGCCGGTGCGCTCTACGCATCCATCGGTTGCAGGAGGGAGTTTTACGGTATAATACCGGTGCTCGCTGAAACGCGCCCGTGGCTCAATGGATAGAGCAACGGACTTCTAATCCGTCGGTTGCAGGTTCGAGTCCTGCCGGGCGCGCCATCTTCTGCTTGCGTCGGCGCTTCGTTCGTACCTGCCTTTTTTGGCAATTTGAATAAAATTTAATTATTATCTCAAACTTTTTTCTAAAATACAATAGGAAGTTCTAAGTTAGTCACAAGGCGATGACGGACAGCTCTGTTTTCGGACGCAGGATGCGGCGTTGTCAACCGATTGGCAACATCCTTCGCAAGCTAACTCGATCTTCTTATTCGATGGCGTACTATTGAAAGCTCTATAACCTCCTAGCTCATGACTATTCTTAGATCGCACATCGAGAGGAGCTGCGCATGCCGTACATGGAGAACCATACGTTGTACTACAAGAAGCAGTGCCCGTTCTGTCAAAAGGTTCTACGCTTCATGGACGACAACAAGATCACGATGGACACGCGAGACACCTTGCAACCCGGCAACCAGAACGACCTCGTTCGCATCGGGGGAAAGAAGCAGGTCCCCTGCCTCGTCATCAACGGCAAGCCCCTCTACGAATCAGACGACATCATCGCCTACCTGCGCTCGACGAACGCTTAGCGCCGCTTTCATAGCACCTGCGCCATCGACCGTCCGCACTCGCTGCGGGCGGTTTTTTCATGCCGAGGCCTTTTGCAGCTCGTCCCTCCCCCGATCCACCGGGAGCACACGCGTCGACGAGACGCCGAACAGGCGGTAACGATGCGCAATCAAGTCGGGCGCGGCACCGGCCGGCAAAGAAAAGGCCGTGCACACTGGATGCACGGCCTGCGAATTCGTGGAGCGGGTGACGGGAATCGAACCCGCGTCATGAGCTTGGAAGGCTCAGGTTCTACCATTGAACCACACCCGCGTTTTGCGCGGCGACTATTGTACCGCAAGTTCGCCCGATGCGAGCGAAATTATCCGAGAAGAACCACGAGGTGCCCATGACCTCCCCTTTGGACGACTACAACCGCAAGCGCAACTTCGACCGGACGGCCGAGCCGCCCGGCACCGCAGCGCCGCGCGACGACGGCGCCGCCGGCGGGTGCGACGGGCGCCTGCGCTTCGCGGTGCAGCACCACCTGGCCTCGCGCGACCACTACGACCTGCGCCTCGAATGGAACGGGACGCTGCTGAGCTGGGCCGTTCCCAAAGGTCCTTCGTACAACCCCCGCGATAAGAGGCTGGCCGTGCGCGTGGAGGACCATCCGCTGGACTACCGCACCTTCGAGGGCACCATCCCGCAGGGAGAATACGGCGGCGGCACCGTCATGCTGTGGGACGAAGGCTGGTGGGAGCCGCTTTTGGACGTGGAGCGGGGGTTGCGCGAGGGCGACCTGAAATTCGTGCTGCACGGGCATCGCCTGAAAGGGGCCTGGGTGCTCGTGCATATGAAGCCGAAGAAGGGCGAGCGCGACGTGAACTGGCTGCTCATCAAGGAGAAGGACGACTACGTGCGCGCGGATGCCGACATCGACGGGTTCGACACGTCCGTGCGAACCGGGCGCACCATGGACGAGATCGCGCGCGGGGAAGACGAGGCGTTCGCCGCGAACCCCTTCGATCACGTGGACGTCGAGCTGGCCAAGCTGGTGAGCACGGCGCCGCCCGGCGACGACTGGCTGTTCGAGGTGAAGTACGACGGCTACCGCATCGTCGCATACGTCGAAGGCGGCCGGGCGCGCCTCGTCACGCGCAACGGCAACGACTACACCCGCCACTTTCCCGCCATCGCGCGCTCCCTGGAAGACTGGGCGGCGGGACGAGCGATGGTGCTCGACGGCGAGCTCGTGGTAACCGACGAGGCCGGAAAGACCGATTTCCAGGCGCTGCAGAACTTCCTGCGCGACCCTTCGGGCAAGCACCCCGCCTACGTGGCGTTCGACCTGCTGGCGTTCGAGGGAGACGATCTGCGCGACCGGCCGCTCGCCGAGCGCAAGGAGCTGCTGGAGTCGCTGATGAGCGACGCGCCCGACGACCTGCGCTACAGCGTGCACGTGCACGGCAACGGTGCGGACAGCTTCCGCGCCGTCTGCGAGCAGCAGCTCGAAGGCGTGGTGGGCAAGCGGGCCGATTCGCCGTACCGCGGCGTTCGCAATGGCGACTGGATCAAGCTGAAATGCGGAAACGAGCGGGAGTTCGTCGTCGGCGGATACACGCAGTCCGCCAAGCGCGTGCGCGGGATCAGCTCGCTCTTGCTGGGACAGTACGAGGGCGGCCGGCTCGCGTACGTCGGACGCGTGGGCTCGGGGTTGAGCGAAGCGGCCTCGCGCGAGCTGCTGGCCGCGTTCGAAGGCCTCAAGCGACCGGACGCGCCTTTCGCCGACGCGCCGAAGCCGCGCTCGGGCGAGCGCGTCGTATGGCTGGATCCTCAGGTGATCGTGCAGGTGAAGTTCGCCGAGTGGACCGAGGACGGCCTGCTGCGACACCCCAGCTACCAGGGCATCCGCACCGACAAAGACCCGCGCGACGTGCAGCGGGAACCCGCATCGGAACCTGACGAGCAAACCCCCGACCGATTGGAGCACCCCATGAATTCCGACAACGAGAAGAACGGCGAGCTGCGCATCGACGGCGTTCGCATCACGAACCCCGGCAAGCTGTTGTTCGAAGACCCGCCCATCACGAAGGAGGACGTGGTGCGCTACTACGCCAGCATGGCCGACCGCATGCTGCCCTACGCGTCCGGCCGCATCCTCAGCATCGTGCGATGCCCGCGCGGCGCGGACTCGGCCTGCTTCTTCAAGAAGCATCCCGGACCTTCCACCCCGGGCGTGCGCACCGTGGACATCCCCACGAGCAGCGGCGACGAGGAGCCGTACTTCTACGTGGAGGATGCCGTCGGGCTCGTGTCGGAAGCGCAGATGGACACGTTGGAGTTCCATCTCTGGGGCAGCCGGGTGGACACGCTCGAACAGCCCGACATGATGGTATTCGACCTCGACCCCGACAAAGGCCTCGACCTCGAGCAGGTGCGGCGCGGGGTGCGCGACCTGAAGGGCATTCTCGACGCCTTGGGGCTGGCATCGTTTCTCAAGACGAGCGGCGGCAAGGGCTACCATGTGGTGCTGCCGTTTCAGCCGGCAGCTTCCTGGGACGCGTTCCACGACTTCGCGCGGCGCACAGCCCAGGTGATGGCCGAGAAGTGGCCCGACCGCTACACGAGCAACGTGCGCCTGGCGAAGCGCACCGGCAAGGTGTTCATCGACTGGATGCGCAACGGGCGCGGCGCCACGAGCATCGCCCCGTACTCCCTGCGCGCCCGCAGCGGAGCGCGCGTGTCGATGCCGCTCAGCTGGGAAGAGCTGGACGAGGCGGCGCCCGACGCCTTCACGATGGACGACGCGCTCGCGCGCATCGAGGGCGACGACCCGTGGGACGGCTACTTCGACGTCGACCAGGCGCTCGAGTAGCGAGGGGCTACACGCGCAGCGAGCGGCGGAAGCCGCCCGAGGCGTAGTAGGACTCGGCGCCGTTGTGGAAGGTGAACACGCGGTTGAAGCGGCGGTCGCAGAACAGCGCGCCGCCCAGCGCGCGCACCTCGGCGGGCGTTTCGATCCAGCTCGATGTCTTAACGTCGAACTCCCCCAGTTCCTGCAGCGCGCGATACTGCGCCTCGGTCAAAAGCGCGATGCCCATCGCGGCAGCCGAGTCGACGGCGTTGCCCTCGGGCTTGTTGCGCTTGCGCGCCTCCCACGCCGCGCGGTCGTAGCACAGGTTCCTGCGGCCTGCCGGGCTTTCGGGAGCGCAATCGTAGAACACGTAGGCGTCTGCCGCGTGATCGTAGGCGACCACATCGGGCTGTCCTCCCGTCTTCTCCATCGCGAAGAGCGAGCGCAGCTTGCCGTCGTCCGCTTCCAGCTTCGCCCGCACGTTCTCCCAGGCGATACCCGGATGAAGGCGTTCGTTGCGTTCGAAGCGCGCTTGCAGTGTGTCCAACAACGCGGTGCGTTGCTGGACGGTGAGAGTGTTCGCGGTTTCCATGGCAGATCCTTCGATCGCGGGCGAGTGTTTCCGCCAATAGTAGAGCGACAGCCCACTTCCGGAAGCACAGCGTGTGCAATGCGCGGCAAGCCGTTACCGGACGGCCATCCCGCCTGCATGGGCTTGAGGTCCCTCAAGGCGGTCGAGTATCCATGCGAGGCAGCTGGCGCGGCCGGCATCCCTCTTGGCACCGAAGTACGGCGGAGATCAGGTTGCCCGCGCATGATTCGGAGATGTTCTTCGGCTGAGTTCTGCTATACTAACTCCTGCCGTTTTCGCGTCGGGATGTGGCGCAGTTTGGTAGCGCGCCTGCTTTGGGAGCAGGATGTCGCAGGTTCGAATCCTGTCATCCCGACCATTTTCCCTCATGCACGCTTTTGACAAGCGAAATCGCTTCTATTGGGTGCAGATGGTTGACAAAAGCGTGCATCAAGCAGCAATTCACGCAACTTCTTCAAACGTTCGCCCCGCTTTCACCTGCAACGCGGGACGCGAGCCGCTTCGAGGATCGAACGCAAGCGCTCGGGCCGCATGAGATCGTCCCAGCCGATGCGCACGAACCGAAACCCGAGATTCCCTATGGCATTTTGCCGCTGTCGCTCTCTTTCCAAAACTTCGGCATAATCCTGCCGGTACTTCAGCTTGCCGTCGAATTCGATGACGATGGAGCCGTTGTCTCCAAGCCGCCTACATTGGAGAAAGCGCCCGAACCTGCTATCGCTTCGATAGAGGCTCTTCTGTACGGCTTCAGAGGGCCAAAGCCCGTCGACGCGACCAAGATGCCTCCCATTCGAAGGGTCGAGAATGTTGACCTGCAGATAAGGAATTTTGAAGCCAAGTTCGGCGCAACGGGCGATCAGCAACGACTCAGCCGGCGATTCGACCTGGTCGGTAAAGTACAGCCCCGCCTTCAACGCGCTGCGTATTCCGCGTTTTCCTCCATTGGCGAAGCAGAGCTGCGCGAAGGCGAGCCACAGAAGCTCGGCTTTCCGGCGAAACGAATCCGGTCACGCGCGCAGCGCTGTAGTTAGCAAGGAATTCAGGTTCTTCCATGTCGAGCATGCGGATATCGAACGCAGAGCGGCTGCTCGCTTCCCCGCTCCCGGAGGTTGCAGGCTCCCATACGAGCGCTTCGGTCGTGCTCTCGTCAATATCCCTGCATGCCACAAGACCGCCCTGCGCTTTCGCGGAAGAACGACGCAACAGATAATTCGCAGCCAAAAGCGCATCCGGCAAAGGAGAGGTCGAGGCGCACTCGAAAAGCGTTTGCGCTACCGGGTTCGATGGCGTCTCAAGCGAAGCCTCGTGAAAAGCGCAGCCGTCCTGCTTGCTCTTGGCGTGGCTTCGCGCGCCGCCGAAATGCAAAGGCGCTCCGCCGAGGACCGGCGCGCCCTCAAGAGCGGCTGCGGTGATCCCCCACGCTCGAAGCTTCGCATGCGTCGCAAGAAATGCCTGGGCACGAGCCCGGTATCTTCCAGAGATATCGAGCGCCGCGTACTCCTGCGCGTCCATGTACGCGCCACGGAACAGGCGCACGAGACGATGCTTTTCCGCCTGCTGTCGAAGAGCTTGCCTGCTCATACTCGAATTCGAATGCGTGATGATACCGGGCACGTTGCCTCTTCTCGTAGTGGCGAAAGCTGATCATGCAGCTGATGCACGCTTTTGACAAGCAATCACGCGCTTTTCAGGCGGTTTCGCTTGTCAAAAGCGTGCATCAACGTAACATTGCCGACGCAGCCTCACCGCTCGCCCTGCGCGAGCTTCGCGCGCAGCTGACGGAGGGCGTTGCCGCGATGGGACACGGCGTTCTTCTCTTCGGGCAAGGCCTCGGCCAGGGTGCGGCCGTCTTCGAACATGTCAGGAAGGAACAGCGGGTCGTATCCGAAGCCGTGACGCCCTCGCTCCTCGCGGCCGATGCGGCCCTCGACGGTGCCGTGCGCCACCGTCTCGGCACCGTCCTCGTCGATGAACACGAGCGTGCACACGAAGCGACCCGTGCGCTTCTCGTCGGGTACGTCGGCCAATTCAGCAAGCAGCTTGGCGTTGTTCGCCGCGTCGTCGCACGGCTCGCCCGCGTAGCGCGCCGAGTGCACGCCGGGCTCGCTGTCGAGCGCGTCCACGGCGAGCCCCGAATCGTCCGCGAGCACGGCCAAGCCGCCGCTGGCCGCACGAGCGGCCTGCGCCTTGATGCGCGCGTTGCCTTCGAACGTATCGGCGTCCTCGGCCGGGTCGGAGTCCAGCCCCAGCTGGCGCAGCGTGCGGAACTCCCAACCGGGAAACGCAAGCGCCGTGGCTATCTCCTCAGCCTTGTGCGCGTTGTTGCTGGCGATGACGATAGTCTTCATACGGTGAAGCTCCTTCTCCTTGAACGGTTGCGTTACGAGGGGAACGCGACGCGTCCGACCCGGTCGATGTCGGTGCGGAACACGCGCGCGCCGAAGCTGCGGAATTCCTCCACGTCCTCCCCCGTCGTGTAGAAGTCGTAGCTCGGCTCGTGTTCTTCCGAGGCCAGCGCGCCGCGGCGCGAAAGGATATGCGCCACGTCGTGAGCCGCCTCCTGCGCCGACGAGATCAGCGTGACATCGCGTCCCACCACGCCGCCGATAAGCGCCTTGAGCAGCGGGAAGTGCGTGCACCCCAGCACGAGCGTGTCGATGTCGCAGCGGCGCAGCGGCTCGAGGTACTCGCGGGCGATCTCCTGGAACGCCGGACGGATGTACACGGTGGACACGAGGGAGGTGAAATCCTCGATGGGGCCCTCGGCCATGCGCAGGCCCTGCTCGGCTATCTCCACGAAACGCGGCGTGGCCGTGGAGAACACGGTAATGCCGGCGTCGAGGTGGCGGATTGCCTTGGTGTAGGCGTCCGACTCCACCGTGGCCTTCGTGGCGATCACGCCCACGCGGCGGTTCTTCGTGGCATGGGCCGCAGCGCGGGCGCCCGGCTCCACCACGCCGATGACCGGCACAGGAAACGTCCGCTGCGCATGCGCCAGGCCGGCCGCCGTGGCCGTGTTGCACGCGATGACGACGAGCTTCACCCCGCGCTCGACCAGCCACGCGCCGATCTGCTGCACGAAGCCGTCGACCTCGTCCAAGCTGCGCGGCCCGTAGGGGCAGCGTGCCGAATCTCCCAGGTAGACGATGGATTCGCGCGGTAGCTCCTTGGCGATCTCGCGCGCCACGGTAAGGCCGCCGAACCCCGAGTCGAACACGCCGATGGGCGCGTTGTCGAAGCGCGGCGCATCCGCGCCTTCGAGCGGCTCTATCGTTGTCTCGTTGGTATCCATCGCCCCAGTATACCGCAGGGTTCGTTCGTTGTTTGCAATCGATACCGGCCGGTCATAGTTTCTGCTAACCTGGTTCACGAGCGAAAGAAGCAAGACGAGAAACGAGGCGAGGCTCATGAAAGTTCTGCTGGTCAACGGGAGTCCGAACGAGAAGCGCTGCACCTACACCGCGCTGTCCGAAGTAGCCGGCGCGCTGGAAGCGCAAGGCGTCGACGCCGAGATCGCCTGGATCGGGCGCGACCCCGTTCGCGGCTGCCTGGGCTGCGGCGGTTGCTCCAAGCGCGGCGACAACCGCTGCATCTTCGACGACGACGTGGCGAACGGGCTCATCGAGAAGGCAGTGGAAGCCGGTGTTCTACGCGGGAGCGAACGGCGCCCTGCTGGCCGTGCTCGACCGCCTGTTCTACGCCGCCTCGGCACGGCTGCGCTTCAAGCCCGCTGCCGCCGTCGCCTCCGCGCGCCGCGCCGGCACTACGCCCGCCATCGACCAGATCAACAAGTATTTCCAGATCAACTGCATGCCGGTGGTATCGTCCAACTACTGGCCCATGGTGCACGGCCGAAGCGTCGAAGACGTACGGCAGGATGCCGAGGGTCTGCAGATCATGCGCGTGCTGGGCACGAACATGGCCTGGATGTTGCAGGCGACGTCCGCTGTGCCTGCGCCGAACGTCGAGCAGAAGATCATGACGAGCTTCATCCGCTAGCGCGAACGCGAGAAAGCCATGTCCAAAGAACACGACCGCAAGACGAACGCCATGCGCGTGCTCGATGCGGCGGGAACGCCGTACGAAGCGCGCTTCTTCGACTGCCCCGAGGCCGTCTCGGGCATGGAAGTGGCGCGCATACTGGAACTCGATCCGGACACCGTGTTCAAGACGCTGGTCACGCGCGGCAAATCGGGCGAGCATTACGTGTTCATGATCCCCGTAGCCTGCGAGCTGGATCTCAAGAAGGCGGCAAACGTCGTGAACGAAAAAGCCGTGGCGATGATCCGCTCGCGCGAGCTGCTGCCCTTGACCGGCTACGTACACGGGGGCTGCTCGCCTCTCGGCATGAAAAAGCCCTTCCCCACCGCCATCGACGAGACGTGCCAGCTGCACGAGCGCATCGCGTTCTCGGGCGGCCGCATCGGATGCCAGATCGAGATGACGCCTGACGACCTGGCGCGCGCGGTGCCCCTCGCCGTGGCCGATCTCACCGTGGTGTGAAAACGCCTGAACGTTAATCATTCCTATTCGCGACGAAAAACGGGCCCGCTCGATGCGGGCCCGTTGCGTAGGATCGGAGCGCTGCTTTACCAGTGCGACACAACCGTGTCGCCCGACGACAGCATGCCGTAGAGCTCGGCTGCCTTCGACGGCGGCAGGTTCACGCAGCCATGGCTGCCTGCGCCGTCGGCGTACAGCGTTCCGCCAAACGCAGGCTGCCAATCGGCGTCGTGGAACCCAATGTAGTTGCCAACGAACGGCATCCAGTACTGCACCTCGGTCTCGTAGATCTTCTCGTTGCCGTTGTAGCCGATTAACTTCGACGGACTCTGCTTGGCGTTCACCATGTAGACGCCCGTCGGCGTGTCGTGCTCGCCGTCAGGCTTGCCGGTGATGATGTCGGACTCCCAGATAACGGCACCCGACGCGTCGTACAAGCGCGCATGCTGCTCGGACAGGTCGACGTCCATGTAACGAGCGCCCCAATCCCGGCTGCCCGCGCCGTTGTACGCGTCGCCCGTCTGCGTGCACGGGATGTCCACCGTGTTCGCGGCGCCGTTCGCCACGCCGTCCTTCACCAAGGCGAGCAAGGCGTCCTTGTCCACTTCCCACCCGTACGTGCCGCCGGCCACCGTGACCACCTTGCCGTCAGACCGTGTGTAGGTGCGCTGCGTGCCGACGGTGTTGCAGGCGGCCGCCAGCTCGTCGACCCAAGCCGTCAGCGCGCCTTCATCGAGCGTGACCGCCAGCTCGTCGTCGAGCGAAACCCATTGGGAGATCAGGCTCGCGTCCACGGTTCCGGCGACCGTACCGGCCATGAGCAGCTCAAGATCGGCTTTGATCATGGTGTTCGCCGAGTCAGCCGCAGAAGTGAGCTTCGGATCGGTGGACAGCACCGTCGGCTTCAGCAGCTGTTCGGAAGTGAGCTTCACGTGCGGATCGAGATCGGCCACCGCTTCATCGGCGGCTTTGATCACCGCGTCGGCATCGAGCGCCGTGCCCACGGCTTCGGGCTTGATGACGAAGGAGGCCTGCGCATCGTCGAAGCCGATCGTCGCGTTCACAGGCTGCGCAGCTCCTTCGTTGAACGCTGCGACCGCAGAACGGATTGCGTCTTCCAGACCGGTGCCGTTGTACGTGGCCACGAGCTTGGCCGTCTCGTCGTGGTCTTTCTGCAGTTCGAACGGCCATGCCCACGGGTTCATGTCGGAAAGCATGTCGCGTACTACCTTGCCCTCGTCGATGGACAGGCCCGCATCGCTGGCCGTGAGCTTGAGCGAGAATCCCTGGCCGTCGATGGACAAGGCATAGTCCTTGATGGAATCGACCAGCACTTTCTCGGCATCTCCCGCACTCATGAGCGACACGTTGATGTCGCCGATGTTCGAATTCGGCATGAAGCGGTCGGTGAAGTACAACGCTATGCCCGCATACGCGATCAGAAGCAGTGCAATGATCGCGCCGAACGTTATGCCGAGGATCTTCAAGGGCTTGTGCTTGCGCTCGATGGCGAACGCCTGGGCCGTATCGACCGGGCGCATGGGATCGAGCGGCTTGAACACCTGGTCGGTTGCATAGCGCATCGGAGGCTCCTGCCCCGAGGCGGGTCGCGACGGCGAAGCGGTCGGCGGCATGGCGGCCGTAGGCTGCACGGGAGGGACGACGGGTTTCGGTCGCGTTTGCGGAAGAGGCCCGCTGCTCGCGCCATCGTTGCGATGAGCGCCGGCGGCGTGACGACCGCGCGACGGCTTGTCAGACTTGTTTTCGCTCATAATCACTCTCAAACGTCTCGGTCTTCCGTCCATTGTAGCAAGTCGGGGGTAATTCTCCTGTAACAAAACGGTTCGCTTTCCGACCGGGCTGCGATTGTCACAATTTCGACATGGGGCGTGCACGAGGCGTCCGCAAGCTCCACCGCAATGCCGCAGCCATCGCTTCGTTCACGGCCTCACGATCATCCTTGACAAACGCCGGCCTGCGGATAGAATAGATGTTCGCGGCAAAGCCGCGGGAACATTGACAAGGTGGGCCTTCGACCCCGCACTTCTTCTGGGGGCGACTGGTTTCGACATGGTACGTTTGAAATGAGGAGCAGGTCGTGGTCTCCTCGCCACGTTAAACAGGGGTACCGTCAATTTAATTGGCAAGAACAACACTCAGAGCGCTCCGGCGCTCGCCATGGCTGCTTAATAGCGCCTGGCTGTCGGCCTTGGGACTTCCCCGCCCCTCGGTCCGGCATCAACCTAGGGGAATGCGCTTGAGCACGTAGCCGGTATGGCTCAGGCAAAGATCGAACCGGCTAGGGTGCGTCTCGCTTGTCCGCGGGCCGGCCGCATCCGAATCCCGACCACGGACTAAGCTTGTAGAGCCTCATGGAGAAGGTAGTATGGACCGGAGTTCGATTCTCCGCGCCTCCACCACTGACGACAGGAGCCCCGTCGGCGCGCAGCCGCGGGGCTCCTTTGCGTTTCCTAGGCTGCGTCAGGCTACTTCTTCAAAAAAGACGTGAAGTCGAGCGCGCTCTTGATGTCGTCGAAGGCACCCTTGAGCTCGGCCGCCACGGCGATGCCGTCCTTGTAGATGGCGTTCATATCGTTCGTGGCCTCGGCCACGCCTTCCTTCGTGATGCCCAGATCGTAGGGGTTGTCCTCTTCTTCGGCTTCTTCCTCGTCCTCTTCGACGTAGTAGTACTCCGCCTCTTCGCCGTCCTCCATGAGCACGAAGCCGATGACGTCGCCGTCCTCGTCCTCGATGTAGCGCACGATGTCGTCATCGTCGAGCTCGAGCTCCACCAGTTCGTAGCCGTCGTCCTCGACGCTCGGCTCGATGATGGCCACGTCCTGCACGTCGTCGTTTTGGCCGTCCTCCAGCTCTTCGAGGGCGTTCGCCTCGTCGACCTCAGACACGGAGCCGGCGGTCGCGTCGCCGTCCTCGTTCAGCGCATCGGCATCGTAGCTGTCGAGCGAGCCGTTCTCGTAGAGCTGCGCCTCCTCGTCGGCCTCGTCGCCGTCGACGATATGGAAGCCCTCCTCGGACAGGTCGATGCCCGCCGCCTGCGACGCGACGGCCGCCAGGCCCCCGTCCTCGCCGTCGAGCGACGTCTCGCCCTCTCCGTCGGGGCCTTCCTCGGCGAAGAAGCCCTCGTAGGCTTCCTCGAGGTCGGTCTCGTCGTCGGAAGGATCGAACTCCTCGTCGTTTTGGAACTCTTCGACGTCCTCGAGTTCGGTTTCCTGGTCGATCTGCTCGGCTTCCGTCTCGGCGCCGTCCTCGATGGTTTCCAGTTCCTCGTCCAAGCCCATGATGGCCTCCTTCGCGTGGTTCGCACGTCGGCGCAAAGCGCGGCGTGGTTCGTCGTTGCAGCTTAGTAGCGGCTGCGTTCCTTCAGCGCGCGCTCCACCTCGCGGCGGGAATCGCGCGCCGCCATGGTGGCGCGCTTGTCGTAGAGCTTCTTGCCGCGCGCCACGGCCAGCTCTACCTTCACGAGCGAGTTGTCCTTGAAGTACATCTTCACGGGCACGAGCGCCATGCCCTTCTCCTTGACCTGCTCCTGCAGCTGGCGGATCTGCTTCTTGTGCAGCAGCAGCTTGCGCTTGCGGTCGGGATCGGGATTGGCGATGTTGCCGTTGAGGTACGGCGGGATGTGCACGTTGTGCAGCCACACCTCGCCGTCTCGGATGAGTGCGAAGCAGTCGGGGAGCTGGCAGTGGTTGTCGCGCAGCGAGCGCACCTCGGTGCCCGTCAGTTCGATGCCCGCCTCCAGCGTCTCGAGGATCTCGTACTCGTGGAACGCCTTCTTGTTCTTGGCGATGGTCTTCTCTTCGCGTTTCACGGCCGTACCTACTCCACGCCCGTCTCGTCGAACTGCATCTGCGCAGCGGACTCGGCGCCAGCGCCGTCGCCCTCGGTCACCGCGTCGCCCATGCCCGGCACGAAGCAGGCGTCCTCGTCCAGGTCGCGCGCGAAACGGGCGAGCAGCTTCACCGTTGCGTCGAGGTCGTCGAGGCTGACCACCTCGGTGGGCGTATGCATGTAGCGCAGGGGCACCGACACGAGGCCGGTGGGGACGCCGCCGCGGGAGATCTGGATGGAACGGGCGTCGGTGCCGGTGACGCCGGGCTCGGCCTCGATCTGGTACGGCAGACCCTCGGCCTCGGCCGCCGCCACGAGGCGCTCGAACACAGCCGGGTTGATGTTGGGGCCGCGCGCGATAACGGGACCCTCGCCGCAGACGATCTTTCCGTACTTCGTCTTGTCGATGCCGGGATAGTCGGTGGCGTGCGTCACGTCGAACGCGATGGCCACATCGGGGTCCAGGCCGTACGCGGACGTAATGGCGCCGCGAGTGCCGATCTCCTCCTGAACGGTGGCGGCCACGATGAGGTCGCCGGGCGCGCGGCCCTCCTTAGCGAGCGTCTCCAGCACGCGCACGGCGACCCACACGCCCGCCTTGTCGTCGAAGGCGCGCGAGACAGCCATGTTCTTGCCGAAGCGCTCGAAGCCCACGCCGAAGGTGATGACGTCGCCCACCATGACGAGCTTCTTCACACGCTTCGCCGGCATGCCGAGGTCGATGACCAGCTTGTCGATGGGCGTGACGTTCTTGCGCTCGTCGGGCTCGATGAGGTGGATGGGCTTGCGGCCCACCACGCCGCGCAGCGGCTCGAAGGAGTTCGACGCGTGCACGTCCACGCGCATGCCCGGGAGGATGGCCGCGTCCACGCCGCCGACGGACGACACGGACAGGAAGCCCTCGTCGGAGATGTACGTGACCATGAGGCCGATCTCGTCCATGTGGGCCGACAGCATGAGCGACGGAGCGACGCCTGTGCCGGACAGGCGGGCATGAACCGAACCCATGACATCGGTTTGGATCTCGTCGGCCGTGCCGGCCAGGCGCTCGCGCACCAGTTCGGCCACGGCGATCTCGGTGCCGGTGGCCGACGGGGTCTCGAGCAGTTGCTTGAGGAATTTCACCTGCTTGTTCTTCATAAATGCTCCCTGTTCTGGGCGAGGCCGCGCGCAGACGCGGCGCGTTCGTTCGGTATGGGAACCAGTATAGCCCTTGCATCGTCCGAGCAGCCACCTCATCGCGGTGATGAAGCGAGGCCGTCACCGGAGTACCATGAAGCGTCCGGCGCCGACGGCGGGCGTTGCGGGCCTACCAGTACTCTTTCTTCTTCGCGCGCTTGCGCTCGGGCTTCGGCGGGCGGAAGTCCAGCGCCAGCTGGCCGTCCTGCGAGGCGACGGACGCTTTCTTCCGCTCCACGCTGTCGATGGTCCACGACACGGCGTCCTTGCCGTACAGCTCCAGCATCTTGAGGCGCGCGTCGCGCAGGTTCCCCTTCGTGTTGGCGCGCGAGTCGCTTTCGAACTCGAAGAGCCCCGTGCCTCGCACGTCGGCGGCCGCGGGAGAGATGTAATGGGCGATGTAGGTCTGCATATCCTTCCTTCGACGGTCGTGGTTTTCGCACTGTTCGCATGATACCCCAAGGCGGCGGCCGCTGCCGCGCCACGTGCGAGAAAAAGGCGCGTTCACGGCCGCCTGACGGCAGCGAAACAAGGGCGCAACCGCTTCGGGGAAGCGGCGGCGCCTTCCCTACAATGGCAGAAAAGACAGCAAAGGTGGACTTCCATGCCAAACACTCATTTCCCCGCGGCGACGCTTCTGCGCGACGCGCCGCTCCCCCTTCCCCTCGCGCGCATCGACCTCCCTCGGGAGGAGAACGCGGTCGCCCGGCGCGCGCAGCCCGATGCGCGCAGCGTTGCCGCGCCCGAGGCCGGGCGGCTGATCATCGTGTCGAACCGGCTGCCCTACCGCTTCGAAGACGACGGCGAAGGCGGCTTCGAGCTCGAGCGCAGCGTGGGCGGCCTGGCCACGGGCCTGGGCCCCTTGCACGAGCAGGACGGCAACCTCTGGATCGGCTGGGCCGACGCGGACGCGCGCATGGGCGACGACGAGCGCGCCCGGCTGGCCGCGGCGTTCGACGAGCGCGATTGCCGCGCGGTGTTCCTGGACGACCGCGACGCCGAAGCCTACTACGAGGGCTTCTCCAACTCGGCCATCTGGCCGCTGTTCCACGGGTTCCCCCAGTTCACACGCTTCAACGAAGAAGAATGGGAGGCCTACCGGCGCGTGAACGAACGGTTCTGCGAGGCAGCGCTGGCCGAAGCGCGCCCCGGCGACACGCTGTGGATCCAGGACTACCACCTCATGCTGCTTCCGTCGATGCTGCGCGAGGCGCTGCCGGATGCGTCCATCGGGTTCTTCCTGCACATCCCCTTCCCCGACTACGAGACGTTCCGCACGCTGCCGTGGCGCGACGAGATCGTCCGCGGCGTGCTGGGAGCCGACCTCATCGGCTTCCATGCCTACGACTACGTGCGCCATTTCCTGTCCAGCTGCCGACGCGTGGCGGGCATCGAGAACACGAGCGGCACGCTGACGGTGGACGGACGCGTGGTGCAGGTGGACGCGTTCCCGCTCGGCATCGACTACGCGCGCTATCGCGACGCCGCGCGCACGCCGGAAGTGCAAGCGGCGGTGGAGACGCTGGCGGCCGAGAAGGGGCACGAGGGCTGCAAGGTGATGCTGTCGGTGGAGCGGCTGGACTACTCGAAGGGCATCCCCGAACGGCTGGACGCGTTCGACGCGTTCCTCGACAAGCACCCCGAGTGGAAGGGTCGCGTGGTGCTCATGCTGGTCACCGTCCCGTCGCGCGAGAACGTGGCTTCGTACCGCGCGCTCAAGAAGCGCATCGACGAGCTGGTGGGCCAGGTGAACGGCAAGCACTCCACGATGGACTGGACGCCTGTGGACTACTACTACCGCTCGCTGCCGTTCGAGCAGCTGGTCAGCCTGTACGCTGCGAGCGACGTGATGTTGGTCACCCCGCTGCGCGACGGCATGAACCTCGTATGCAAGGAGTACCTGGCCTGCCACGACGGCGACGGAGGCGTGCTGGTGCTGTCGGAGATGGCCGGCGCGTCCTACGAGCTGCATGAGGCCCTGTGCGTGAACCCGTTCGACCGCGCAGGCATCGTCGAGGCCATGCAGGAGGCGCTCACCATGCCGCCCGACGAACAGCGCAAGCGCAACGCGCCCATGCAGCAACGTTTGGCGCGCTACACGTCGAAGAAATGGGCGCGCGAGTTCCTCGATGCCGTGGCCGACGTGAAGCGCCGCCAGGCGGGCATGAGCGCGCATCTGCTGGGACCCACGTCGGCCGGGCGGCTGCTGGACGCGTACCGCGACGCGGATCGGCGCGCGCTGCTGCTGGACTACGACGGCACGCTCATGCCCTTCTCGGACGACCCCGCGCGCGTCGCGCCCGACGAACGGCTGCTGGACGTGCTGGCGCGCCTGGGTGGAAGCGCGGACAACGACGTGGTGGTGGTGTCGGGACGCGACCACGCCACGCTCGAGGCATGGCTGGGCAGGCTGCCCGTCGACCTCGTGGCCGAGCACGGCGTTTGGTTCGCCGCGCAAGCGGACGGAGGCGCGGCGAGCGGGCGGGCATGGACGCTGCAGGAACCGCTCGACAACAGCTGGAAGGACGCCATCCGCCCCGTGCTGGCCGACTTCGTCGACCGCACGCCCGGATCGCTGCTGGAAGAGAAGGACTACTCGCTGGTGTGGCATTACCGCATGTGCAGCCAGGAGCTGGCCGAACGGCGCGTCATCGAGATCAAGAACGCGCTGGGAGACGGCCTGGCCGACCGCGGCATCACGCTCATGGACGGCAACAAGGTGATCGAGGTGAAGCCGCGCGGCGTCGACAAGGGGCACGCGGCCCACCGCTGGTTCCGCGACCCCGCCTACGGCTTCTTGCTGGCAGCCGGCGACGACCGCACCGACGAGGACGTGTTCGAAGCCGCGCCCGACGACGCGTGGACCGTCAAGATAGGCGGCGGCCCCACCCGCGCCCGCTTCGCGCTCAAGAACAGCGCCGAGATGCGCCGGCTGCTGGAAGCGATGGCCGAAGCCGAACCGGTCCGCTAGAACGCGCAAGAGGAGCCGCGAAGCGGGCCGACGGCCGTCGTTTCCGCCTCGACGGACGCATCGTCGCCGGTCAGAAACGCGACCATGCGGCTCAGCAGCGCTTCCAGATCGTCTTCGGA
>OLOF01000491.1_pt1 | contig 17061 bp, 16 predicted proteins | sample 1643121 | NCBI WGS metagenome assembly OLOF01 (sample SAMEA3136677, study PRJEB25190) | human gut metagenome | biome: human gut; feature: human-associated habitat; material: faeces | place: Austria | collected 2013
TAGAATTTTAAAATATACTTTATAGCAATATTATTATTCACTAATTATACTGTAAAATATAATTAATTGGCAGAAAGTTAAATTTTGTTTTTATATATTTTTTACAAAATACATAAAGGCAGGATTTGATTTCCTGCCTTTTTTATTTATGCTTCTGGTTCTACTAAACCATAATTTTTTCCATCTTTTAATTTATGTATAACATTAACTTTTCCTGTTTCAACATTTATGAATGTTAAAAAATTATGTGTTGGTTTTTCTTTTAATTCAAGAACTGCATCTTCTGGTGTTATTGGTTTTATTTCATAGTAAGAAGTTTTTATTATTTCATTAGATATCTCAGCTATTTTATCATCTGAAACTTCCATTGTTTTTAAACTTCCTTCTCTCATCATTTTTTCTTTTTTAGTTTTCATTTTTCTAATTTGACCTTCTAATATATCAATATCTTTATCTATTGATGCATATAAGTCTTTGTCTTCAGTTACGGCTCTATATTTTTCTCCGTTTGCTAAAACACATATTTCTGCTATTTGTTCATTTTTTTCTGTTTTTAAAGTAACATCTGCTTCTGCATCTTCAAAATATTTATCGATTCTGTCTAATTTTTTTTCTACATAATCGTTCATTGCTTCTGTTATCTTTAGTTCCTTACCTATTATTTTTATTTTCATAAAAATCGCTCCCTTCTTCTTTTATGTTTTGTTTTTTTATGATATATTTTTATTATATATGTTATTTTATTTTTTTTCAACTATTTTTTGCCTTTTTTTAACTAATAATACTTATCTCTTGAAAATAAATTTCAATCCTAAATTTATTTTCACTTTGTATTGTTGTTTCATATATTTTCTATTTTATTAATTTTATATTATAACATTTTTAGATAGCCTATGATATAATAGTATGTAAATTAAATAAGAATTATATAGGTCAAGGAAATGACTTTAAAAATGAATAACTCGAACTTATCATTTTTCATAAGTTCGAGTTATATTAATTATTTTAAAATATTTCCTCCAATTTATATTCTTTTTCTAATTTTTCATTAAAATATATTTTCGTTATCAACTTAAATTCTTCTAGTGCTTCATTTTTCAAGTTAAATGAGAATAATTTCTTTGCTGGTGCTGTTACTGTATATTTTATTGCATTTAATGTACTCTCTGACATATATAATGCTGACTTATCTTGTTTGCTACATGCTTCACATTTTAAACCATTATCTCTTATACTAAAATATTGCAACTTTTCTTTTTCTTTACAATTTACGCATGACATAATTCTAGGAGTAAAACCTAATATACATAAAATTCTTAACTTAAATATACTAACTACCAAATCCATATCTTTGTCTGTTTCTGATATTGTATATAAAGCATTTAAGTATAATTGTAAAATATTATAGCAATTTTCATTTTCTTCTGTTATATCTTGCACTATTTTATTTAAATGAATTGCATATTTTAATTTATCTAAATCTGTTCTTATATTATAAAACATTTCTATTGTTTCACACGAATTTATATGATATGTACTTGTTCCTTTATACATTAAATATTCTCCAAAGCAAAAGAGTTGTGTACCAGCAAGTAAAGCACTTTTAGGTCGTCTAGCCCCTTTTGCTGCACACGAAATTTTACCAAAGTTTGGAGTTAATATTGTAAGCATTTTATCATAATCGCCCATATTATTTTCTGATAAAATTATCCCTTTTACTTTTGTTGTTGCCATTTTTATTCTCCCTTTACCATTTCTGTTAATATAACTTTATTTTTATTTATTCCATATTCTACTTTATTACTAAAATATATTTGGTTTTTGATTTATATCTTTTCCATTTTCATTAATTTGATTTGTTTTTTCTGACATACCCATTGGGGTTATAGTCATATCTTTTATGTTATTTTCTGTATTTTCAAATTGTTTTAACTCCAAAAATGTTTCTATATCTCCTGTTTTTTTAAAGGCATCCCAAGCAATTTGTTTAATCATACATTTCATCTCCATTCTTAAAGTTTTACCTTTAATATTATCTTTTGCATTTTTATATATTTTATACAATTTTTATCTTTTTGTTAATAGTTTATTATTGTAATTTGAACTTATTAACTATTGATTGATTATCAAGCCAATCTTCTTTTACTTTTACCCAAGTTTTTAAATTTATTTTTGTGCCAAAATTTTCTTCCATATCTATCCTTGCTGCTCTTCCTATTCTTTTTAGCATTTCTCCATTTTTTCCTATTATTATTCCTTTATGAGATTCTCTTAAACAGTAAATCGTTGCTTCTATATCATATATTTCTTCTTTTTGCTTATTTTTTCTTAGTTTCATTTTTTCTATTTCTACATAAATTCCATGTGGTACTTCATCTTGTAGTAATTTTAGTGCTTTTTCTCTTATTGTTTCTTCTGCTAATTGTCTTAAAGTTTGGTCTGTATATTCTTCTGTATCATAATATGCTGGTCCTTCTTGTAAATTTTTTTCAATTTCATCCAATATTATTTCTCTATATTTAGAATTTGTTGCTGAAATTGGTATTACTGCTTCAAAACTATATTCTTTACTATATATTTCAATTAGTTTTAAAAGAGTTTCTCTTTTTACTAAATCTATTTTATTTATTATCAATATAGTTTTTCTTTTAGATTCTTTTATTTTTTCTAGTATTATTCTATCTCCTTTTCCAATATCTTCACTTGTTGCTTCTATTAAAAATAACACTATATCTGCATCAGGTATAGTTGAAAATGAAGTCTCAACCATTGTTTCATTTAGCTTGTGCTTTGGTTTATGTATTCCCGGTGTATCTGTAAATATTATTTGTGCATTTTCTCTATTTACTATACCTCTTATTGCTGTTCTTGTTGTTTGAACTTTATTTGCTATTGCTGCAACTTTTTCTCCTACTAATAAATTTATTAATGTTGATTTTCCTACATTTGTTCTTCCTATTAATGTTACAAATCCTGACTTAAAGTTTGCCATAATAATTCCTCTTTCTATTTTGTTTTTTGATTATATTTTTAAGTACATTACTTTTATATTATACACCATTTTTATGCTAAATTTGTAGAATTTAAGAAAATTTTTCAATTTTTTTCATTATAGTATAACAATTTTTATTATAGAAAAGCTGTGAATGGGTGATACTTATTCACAGCGACTAATTTAAAAAACATTACCCAGTAACTTATTTTTTTAAAATCATTAAAGACTGCCTATAAATATATTCCTATATTTATGACAGTCTTCATTTTATATATTATTCTATATTTCCTATGCATACGCTTGACGTTTTCTAAAGTTAAGTAAATTAGTAATTTCGTTATCTCCCTTAACTACTTTTTTAGTTTTCTTAGCTCTTTCTTGTTCAAGCTCTCTTTTTTGTTTTTCTGCCATTGATTGGCAAATTGCTTTTTGGTATGTGAAGTGAGTATCTTGTGCTATCTTATTCCAGTTATATTCATTTCTAACTTTATTTTTAGCTTTTTTTGTTATGTCTGCACATAATTTATGGTCATATAACAATTCTAATATTGAATCTGCTATTGAATTTGGATTTCCTGCGTAACTTTTCATTCCATTTTCTCTATGTTGCACAATTTCATTTAAGCCTCCAATATCCGATACAACTATTGGATTTTCTGATAGCATTGCTTCTAATGCAACTATTCCAAACGGCTCATATGTACTTGGAAATACTGCAACATCTGCTGCTTTATACATCTTTTGTACATCTTTTCCATTCATATATCCTGCAAAATATACTTTATTTGATATTCCCATAGCATTTACTTGTGCTTTTAGCTCATCTATCATTCCACCTTTTCCACAAATAACAAGCTTAGAGTCATGGTATCCATTTAAAATTTTAGGCATAGCTGAAATTAAATGTTGAATTCCTTTTTCATATACTAATCTTCCCATAAATAATATAATTTTCTCATTATCCATAGCAAATCTTCTTCTAAAGTTATAATCTCTTTCTACACCATTAAATAAGTTTAAATTAACTCCATTTGGAACTACATTTATCTTTTCATATGGTAAACCAAATAGTCTTTGTAATTCATTTTTCATATAATTACTATTAACTATAACTTCTGAAGCTTCATATGTAAGCATCCATTCTGTGTCATTTATATATCTTTGTGTTTCGTCATGTATTCCACTATTTCTTCCTGCTTCTGTTGCATGTATGGTTGCAACTATTGGAATATTATATGAATTTTTTAATGTTTTTGCTGCATATGCTACTAACCAATCATGTGCATGAATTACATCAAAATTTCCTTCTTTTGCTATTATCTCATTTGCTTTTGCAACTAAATTAAAGTTTAATTGCATAATCCAATCGATAAAGTTATTAGGATTTATCATATAATTATCTACTCTGTATACTTTTACTCCTTTATCATCTTCAAAATATGGTGCATCTCCTTCTTTATATGTAACAACTGTTACATCATGACCATCTTTTAATAAAGTTCTTGACAAATCATATACAACTCTTGCTATTCCTCCTACTACTCTTGGTGGATATTCCCATGTTAACATCAATATTTTCATTGATATACTTCCTTTCATTTTTTGTTTTCTTTTGTTTTTGTAATTTTATACACAATTTAGTATATTCTATACAACTTTTTCAAAAATGTAAATGCTTTTTTACAAAAATCCTATTTATTTTTCAAAATTCGCATTTTTATTTGCTTTATTTTACAAAAAAAGATTTAGTTTTATATTATGTTTATATTTTCACATAACTTTTAACCAAATCTTTTTATAAATTATTTTCTATTAGTTTTCTACTGGATAAACACTTACTTGTTTTTTATCTCTACCTTTTCTTTCAAATTTAACTTTTCCATCTACTAATGCATATAAAGTATCGTCGCTACCTTTTCCTACATTAGTTCCAGGATGTACGTTTGTACCTCTTTGTCTTACTAGGATATTTCCTGCTAAAACAAATTGACCATCAGCTCTTTTTACTCCAAGACGCTTTGATTCACTCTCTCTACCATTGTGGCTACTACCTTGACCTTTTTTATGAGCCATGTTTTTTCACTCCTTTCGGTTCAATATATATATTTCCAATTAATTTATACATTAATTATGCTTCTACTTTTTCAGTAGCTTTTTTTGTTTCTGCTTTTTTAGCAGCTGTTTTTATTGATGTAATTTCTACTTTTGTATATGGTTGTCTGTGTCCTTGTTTTCTTCTATAATTCTTTTTAGCTTTCATTTTGAAAACAATGATTTTTTTACCTTTACCATGAGAAACTACTTTTCCTTCTACTTTAACACCTTTAACATAAGGATTTCCTACTTGTACTTTTCCTTCATCTGAAACTAATACAACACTATCGAAAGTAACTTTTTTACCTTCTTCTGCATTTAGTTTTTCGAAAAATACAACATCTCCTTCTGCTACTTTGTATTGTTTTCCACAGCTTTCAATTATTGCGTACATTTAAAATGCACCTCCCTTATTTGTATACTCGCTAATCCTTAAAAAAGGTAACTATCATTACATAGTGTTTTCTAACCTTGACTAAGCGGATTACAGTTACTTATTTTACCATAAAATACTATTTGTGTCAACTATTCTGTCGAATTTTTATCAATTAGTATTTCTGGTAAATTGTAAAAATAAAATCCGCTTTTATTTTTAATTAATATATTTACGTTTTACAATTCACCATTATATTTCTTGTAATTCTATCAAATCATAATTTCAAAAGCCTCTAAATAATTTAGAGGCTTTTGAAATTAAAGAATTCTATTTTTTATTCTCTACTTTCTCCAATATTTCTTCAACAAAATCATCTACTACCTTTACGCCAATATCCCCCTCTTCTCTTGAACGAATAGATACTGTATTTCCTTCAACTTCTTTTTCACCAACAATCAACATATACGGAATTTTTTGCAATTGTGCTTCACGAATTTTATAACCTGTTTTTTCATTTCTATCATCTACTTCTACACGAATTCCTTTTACTTGTAATTTTTCTTTTACCTTGTAGGCATAGTCATGTTGATTATCTGTAATTGGCAATATTTTTACTTGTACCGGAGCTACCCATACTGGTAGATTTCCTTTTGTTTCTTCTAGTAAGAAAGATATAAATCTATCTGATGAACCTAAAATTGCTCTATGGATTACTACTGGTCTATGTGCTTTTCCATCTTCGCCTATATATTCTAATTCAAATCTTTCTGGTAATGCAAAGTCTAATTGACATGTTGGTATTGTTACATCATGATTTAATGCTGTTTTGATTTGAATATCAATTTTTGGTCCATAAAATGCTGCTTCTCCTTCTGCTTCATAAAATTCAATATTTAATTCTTTTAATATTTCTCTTAATTGACTTTCTGCTGTTTCCCACATTTCGTCATTATCAATATATTTTTCTTTATTTTTCTTATCTCTTAAAGATAATCTATATTTAAAGGCTGAAGCTGGAAATCCAAAATCTTTTTGATATACTTCCTTTATTAAAGTTAAAACTCTTCCTACTTCTTCTTTTATTTGGTCTGGTCTTACAAATAAATGCGCATCATTTTGGCACATTTGACGAACTCTTTCTAATCCACAAACACTACCACTTGATTCATATCTGAAATCATGAGCTAATTCTCCTATACGAATTGGTAAATCTCTATAAGAATGCATTTTATTTTTATAAATTAGCATATGATGTGGACAGTTCATTGGCCTTAATACCATTTCTTCATTATCCATTTTCATTACTGGAAACATATCATCTTTATAGTGATCCCAATGTCCACTTGTTTTATATAAGTCTACATTTGCTAATGATGGTGTATATACATGTGCATATCCTAATTGAATTTCCTTGTCTTGAATATATCTTTCTAAAATTCTTCTAATAGTTGCACCATTTGGTAAATACATTGGAAGTCCTGAACCTACTAATTTATGTGTCATAAAAATGTCTAAGTCTTTCCCTATTTTTCTATGGTCTCTTTGTTTTGCTTCTTCTAAAGAAAGATGTTTACATGGATCAATGTATCCTAATTCTTCATTATCAGATTCTTCTTAACATTTTATTTTTTTCGCTACCTCTCCAATATGCTCCTGATGATGATAATATTTTTACTGCTTTTACTTTTCCAGTACTCATTAGATGTGGTCCTGCACATAAATCTGTAAAGTCACCTTGTTTATAGAAACTGATTTCTTCATCTTCTGGTAATTCTTCAATTAATTCTACTTTATATGGTTGTTCTTTCATTAATTCTAAAGCTTCATCTTTTGGTAATGAAAATCTTTCTATTTCTATATTTTCTTTTATTATTTTTTTCATTTCTTCTTCTATTTTTGCTTTATCTTCATCTGTAAATGGTTTTTCAACATCAAAATCATAATAGAAACCTTCATCTATACTTGGTCCTATTGCAAATTTAACATCTGGAAATAATCTTTTTACTGCTTGTGCCATTATGTGTGATGTTGTATGCCAATATGCTTTTTTTCCTTCTAAATCGTCTTCATTAAATGTGTGTATTATTAAATTACTATCTTCTTTTATTTCATATCTTAAGTCTTTTATTTCTCCATCTATTTCTCCACAAGTTGCATTTCTTGCTAATCCTTCACTTATTTTTTTTGCAATGTCAATGATTTTTGCTCCTGATTCTACTTCTAAATTAGAACCATCTTTTAATGTAATTTTTATCATAAGATAACCCCCTTATTTTTATAAAATATATTATATTAATTTTTTAATTTTGTACTAATTTTTATTTAAAATAGAACTAATTAGGTATGATTAATTTTTTATTTTTAATACACTTTCTTACTCTTTATTTTCATACCAAATTTTATAAGAATTTCATATACATACAAAAAACTCCCATAGATATTTAATATCCATAGGAGTGCTATTTACACGGTTCCATCCTAAATTTCACTTTATTAAAGATTATAACGTATCTTACTCGTTTGGCTTATTCACCAAAAACTTAAAGAGTTAGTTTTCAAATATGTTTTCCAAAGTTAGCTTTCAGCCTTTGACTAACTCTCTCTTTTGGTAACCTTTATTTTACTCTTCTCTTATTTGCCTTTTACTTATGACTTTAATTTTATTATATTTTTTTAAAAAAGTCAATAGAAATTATTTACTTTTATATTCTCTTATTGTATAATTGCTTTGGTTTATTTTGCTTCCATAGCTCAGTAGGTAGAGTGCCACCTTGGTAAGGTGGAGGTCACGGGTTCAATTCCCGTTGGAAGCCCCAACAATTAATAAAAAATAATGTAGATTTAATTTTGTAAAATTCTAACAAATTAAATCTACATTTATTTTAAACATTAAACCTCCAATTAATCTTTTTTGTTTTCAATTATCAAATAAAAACTTTATTTATTTTCAATTTTTTTAAATTTCATTTGGCAAATTTTTCATCGCCTTTTTCCTTATTCTTTGTATTGCATTATCTACTGATTTTACTGGTGAATCTAGTCTTTTTGCTATTGTGACATAGCTTTCACCTTTCATATATCTATCTAAAACTTGTTTTTCAAATTGGCTTAATGTTTTATCTATTGATTTTTCTATCTCGTCATAATATTCTTTGTTAATAATTGTTTCTAATGGGTCTTCTATTGTTTTACTATCAAATGTATCCATTAATTCTGCACCATTTTCTTCTTCATTATCATATGCTGACATATTTAAAGATAAGTATGAATTTAATGGCATATGTTTTTGTCTATTTGATGATTTTATTGCTGTTATTAATTGCCTTTCTATACACATATTTGCAAAAGTCTTAAATGTGTTATTTTTTTCTGCATTAAATGTCTTTATTGCTTTAAATAATCCAATTAAACCTTCTTGAATTATATCTTCTTTTTCAGCTCCCACCATATAGTATTTTCCAACTTTTAAGTTAACAATTTCTTTATATTTGTTCATTAAATATGTAAGAGCTTGTTTGTCTCCATTTCTTATTTCTTTAATTATTTCTTCATCTGTCATTTTGCTATATTCGTTTATTGAAAAAAACACATTTTCTTCTTGCATTCGTCAAAATACCTCCAAATGTACATTTGTATGTATTATATATGCTAGAGTGGGTAATGTCAAGGAATTTATACTTGTATTATTGAATTTGTATTATAGTTTTATCCAACTTATTTGTACTATTCTTTCCATTTTACAACTTTCATTCCTTTTATAGCTCCCCATGGTGCTCCTGGTATTGAATCTTTATTTTTGTTTATATTAATTCTATTCAAGTTTTTGCATTGCTGAAAAGCACTATTATTAATCTTTTCAACTGTATTAGGAATATTAATTTCTGTCAATCCATTACAATAGTTAAAACTATTCTCTATTTGTTTTACACTCTTAGGTATATTAACTTTAGTCATTCTATATTGATTATGAAATGCTAATTGATCAATTTTTTCTACATTTTCATCAATATAGAATTCTCCTTCTATATTATATAATACAGTATATAATTTAGTTTTATTTATATTATATAAAATATCGTTTTCTATAATATAGTTAGGGTTTCCTTTATCTATTGTTACCTTTCCACTATAATTTCCATATTTAAAAAGTGGATTTATATTATCTACATTTACCCCTATTTTTATTTCATCAATTTTTTTACAATTAGTAAATGCTTCTGAACCTATAATTTTTAATGAATCAGGCAATATTATATTTTTGGCATTAACTGCTTGCTTAAAAGCATGATTTCCTATTTTTAAAATATCTTCTTCTTTTAAATTTATATTTTCTTCTTTTGAATAACAATTTATTATTTCTTTTGTATCTTTTCTATATAATATTTTCTTACTTTCATTTATATCATATATATTACTTGTATTTGATAATTCTATTTCATTAATTGTGTCTGGAAAATTATGTGCAGCTATATTTTCTATTTTTTCAGGAATAATTATTTTTGTAATATTTGTATATTTATTTAAGTTTATATTAAATCTTGTTATTCCATCAGGAATTTTAAAGGTATTTATAGTCTTTAAGTATTTATCAGATATAAATAAAATATCATCTTTATTTCTTGTCATTAACATTCCATTTTCATATATATATTGTGGATTTTCACCTCTTATTATTATATTATTTAATTCAAAGTTTCCTTCAAATGCACCTACTTCAATTTTATTTATTTTTTCAGGAATTACTATTTCTTCAAAACCTGTATAGGAAAAAGCTCCTACATTTATAATTTCTAAACTTTCTGGTAATATAATTTTTTTTAGTTTTGCATTTCCAGAAAAAGTATATGCATCTATTTTTCTAATTTTAGATGGTATTTGTATTTCTTCTATTGTAGGATCACTTTGAAAAGCTGAACTCTTCATTTCCTTTAAACTTTCTGGCATTGAAACATTTTTTAATTTTTCACATCCTGAAAATGCTGATTGTCCAATACTTTCAACCCCTTCTTCCATTACAACTGTTTGCAATTCTGAATTTCGTGTAAATGCATTTTTACCTATTTCTTTTACACTTCCTGGTATTATAATTGTTTTTAGTCCTTTCAAATTTGCAAATGCACCTTCTCCTATTTTTGTTACATTATCTGGAATCTTTAAATATCCATTTTCATCCATAAGTAATAAATTTCCATCTGATGATAATAGCTCTCCTTCTTCTGTTATATCATATGGATTCACTTGTATCCCTAAACTTTGTGCTACTTTTATTTCATTTTTATCTTTAGTATTAATTAATAACTTTCCTTTTATTATTTCAAATTTCTCTAAGTCTTTATCATTTATAGTAGTTATTATATTTTTTATATTTCCTTTTTCCTCTTCTTTTTTAGTATTATATGATAAACTTATTTTACTTGCTTCTAGTGTATTTTCTAAAAAATTTGTATTTTCCGCAATTTTATTGTTTTTATATAATTCTACCTCTTCTTTATATGTTGAAAATGTTGTTGATATTTTTGATTTTTTTGCATTTGTTATTATTCCATTATCACTTGTTAACATTGCTATGCTTACTCCTGCTAATATTAACAATACTATAATTGTAATCACCAATGAAATTAGTGTTATTCCTCTTTTTTCTCTAATTTGTTTCATTTATTATTTACCTCCTCTTTATCATTCGTTTTTGTTAAGGAATTCCTTAACAAAATATCATATATTATTATTTTTTTCAACCCGAATTAAGAAATTCCTTAGTTTTTTAACTTTGTTTTAAGGTTTTCCTTAGTGGTTTGATTTCTTACTTTGATATAATTTTTATATTAATTTAAGAAAGAGGTGTAATAATGCAACTTTCAGATGCTACTCGTAAAAGAATTTACAACTTATTAAAAGAAAATAATATGAAACTTTTTGATTTATCAAAATCCGCTGGTGTATCTTTACCCACAATTTCAGATTTCTTAAAAAATGATACTAAAAATTTAAGAATGGATACTATGTTACATATTTGTGAAGGTTTTAACATTACATTACAAGAATTTTTTAATGATCCTCTTTTTGATGATGTTATTTCAGAATAAAAAATCATTTTAAACTTATACAGTCTAAAATGATTTTTATTTTACTTATTTAATTCATTATTCATCATTTCCCAAACATCATCAGTTTCCATTCCCTTTTGCCAAGATGCTACACCAGCTAAGTTGTTTTCTTTTATCAATGACATTTTTGCTTTTAAGGATTCTACATCTTCTATCCACATTTTTTTAGTGTTTTCTCCTTCTTTATATTCAACATAATTTTGTTTAACATCATCTTTCCATTGTTTTTCTACATCATCTGGTATAACATTTTCTATTTTATTCATTGCTACTGTTGATTTTTTTATTATTTCTCCATTTGGATTTTCTGTCCATAATCTTGTGTAAAATGGAACTGCTAATATTAATTTTTCTGGTTCAATTTCTTCTGTTTTTAGGAATTTAGTTAAATTTAATTTTATCCAATCATATCCTGCATTTGTTCCTGCTTTATTACTAGAAATACCGTTTTGGTCATATGCCATAAATATTGTATAATCTGCTACATCACCTATAACATGTCTGTCAAAGCACATTGACCAAGTTTCTCCTCCATCTGGTGCTGTAACATCTACACTTGTAACTAAACCTATTTCTTTCATTCTTGGTACTAATTCTATTATAAATCTTGAAAACATATCTTTGTCTTCTTGTTTCATATTTTCAAAATCTATATTTATTCCATCTAAATCATATTCTACACATGATTTTACTATTGCATCAATTAATTTTTGTCTTATTTCATAATCATTCATAATTTTAGATGTAATTTCTAAACTAGATGAAGCTGCTGGTGCATTTGATACCATTGGCCATACTTTATATCCATTTTCATGAGCCCATTCTATATAACTTATTCCTTTATCTCCTACATTTTCAACAAATCTTCCTTTTTCATCTATATAGAAAAATGAAGGTGAAACAACATTTACTCCATCTATTTTTGTACCTATTCTATCAGGTGCTGAAGCTGTTTCTGAATAATAGTCCCAAGTCAAATTAACTTTTCCTTCTATTTGTTTTTCTTCTTCCATATTTTCTCTTACATTATATTCATTTGCTAATTTTTTAGTTTTTATATATCCTATTTTTCCACTTTCTGTTCTTACTCTTGAATATCCTTTGTCTGATGAAATAACTACAACTGTTGCTCCTTTTTTTATTCTATCAACTGTTTTTGCAATCATTCTCGTTGATGATTTTATTGATACATTTGATGTTACTATTGCTTTCTTTTGCTCTTTATTTAATGAATCCATTGTTATAACTTTTGTATCTTCTATATTTTGAACTTCTATATTATATACTTCTTTCATTTCTGAAACTGGTAAATAAATTGTATCATTTTTTTCTATTGCATGAGCATATATTTTTTTATTTGCTCCATTTATATTTATTACATTATCTTCAAATCCTATTTCAGCTATTTTTTTATCATATGTTGTTATTATTTTATTTGATTCTTTTTCTTCATATATATATTTGTCAAAGAAATTAGCTACATCACTTTTTGATAAATATATAATCCCATCTTCTATATAAATATCATTTTTTAAGTTTGATGTTACATTCTTATTATTTATTATTAAATTTGTTGTTTTATTTTTATCCAAAATTATAAAATCACTTGCAAACATTGCAATCCCAAATAAAACTATCAATACTACTATTAGTATAAAAATTCTAGTTATCATTTTTTTCTTTTTATTAACTTCTTCTGCTGTTAACTTTCTTTTTCCCCTTTTTTCCCTTTTTACTTTTTTATTTTGTTTTTCCATAAACTTCTCCTTTTGTTTATTTTTTATTACATAATAATATCATAAATTTATGTTTTATCAAGTAAAATTTATAAAAAATTAATAATTTTGAAATAGACTATCCTAGATATAAAAAGACTATCCCACAGAAATATTCTTATATCTAGGATAGCCCTTTTTTCTTACATATTCTTTTTTAACTTTCTTAATTCTTCTTTTTGCTCTTCTGTAATTCTGTATGACTCTATAGCTTTTTGTATTGCTTTATTATATGTAAATTTCTCAATATTTGATTTTTTCATAAATTCTTTTGTTTCATCATAAAATTTTATAAAACATATTGATATAGCCCAAGCTACTGCCATTTGTATATAATATTTATCACTTTTTGTATTTTCAAATATTTTAAAATCTTCTGGTATATATTCTTTTTTTATATAATAGTCTAAAATCATTACTATTGCAAATCTTACTTCAAATTCATTTTCTGATTTTAAATATGTTTTTATAAGTTCCCACATTTCTTTTTCATATTTTTTAGTAATTTTTAATCCTGCACAAAATGTGTCACATATTGCCCAATTATCTATTTTAGGTACAAAGTTTTTTATATAACCTTTAATTGTATCAAAATCTTTCTTATTCTCTAGTCCTATTATCATTCCTTTTAGCATTATTTCTTCATAATATTGTTCATCGATATTTTGAATTAAATCTTCCAAGTTATATTCCTTCTTTAATTCTTTTGCATAATTTCTAAGTATCGGCACTCTTATTCCTAAAATATTATCTACCCCTGGACATAAACCTGTATGGAATTTTAAATATTTTTCGTCTGATAATTTGTGTAATTTTTCTTTTACCTCTTCTTTTAAATTTTCCATTTTTAACTCCTATATTTTTATTCTTTCAATGCTATTGTACAAATTTTAACTGTTTTGTTGTGCATTTTTTGACCACTTCATTGTGCAAATTTTGACTATTTTCTTGTATTCTTTTGAATTCACACTTTTATCTAATTAATCAACACCTTTTAAGAAGTCTATTATACAAATCTCTTTTATTATTTTTATATTATTTAAATCCTACTTCAATATTCTCAATGTATTAAATACTGTAATCAATGTTACTCCCACATCTGCAAATACTGCTTCCCACATATCTGAAAGTCCAAATAGAGTTAATGCAAAAACCAATAATTTTATTCCTATTGATATAACTAAATTTTGCATTATTATTTTATTAGTCTTTTTAGAAATTTCAATACCTTCTATAACTTTTGATAATTCGTCTGTCATTATTACAATATCTGAGGCTTCTATTGCTGAGCTAGATCCTACTCCACCCATTGATATTCCAATATCTGCTCTTGCTAGTACTGGACTATCATTAATTCCATCTCCTACATATGCTACCTTTTCGCTTGGCTTTTTACCTTGTAAAACTTTTTCTAATTCTTCATATTTATTTTGTGGTAACATTTCGTATTTTACTTCTTTTATTCCTACTTCTTTTGCTATTTTTTGTGCAATTTCCTTTTTATCTCCTGTAAACATTTTAGTTTTTATTCCTAAATCACTTAGCTTTTTCATTGTAGTTTTTACATCTGGTTTTATTTCGTCTATTAATTTAATACTTCCTACTACTTCGTCATTTATTTTTAAAAATAATATAGTTCCTTCTTCTTGATTTGAAGTGATTTTATTATCATTCATTATTGATTTATTTCCAATAATGATTTCCTTATCTTGTATTTTATATTTTAGACCTTTACCTGCAATTTCTTCAAAATCTCTTACTTGTTTTATATCTATATCTTCATTTTTTACTTCATTTAATATTGATTTTGCTATTGGATGATTTGAATAGCTTTCTCCCATTGCAAAGTATTTTAAAATTTCTTTTTCATTATATTTTTCATTAAATGACTTAATTTCACTTAATTTAAAATTTCCTGTTGTTATTGTTCCTGTTTTGTCAAATACTATTTGTTTAATGTCTTTTAAACCATCTAAGTAATCACTTCCTTTTACTAAAATTCCTCTTTTAGAAGCTTTACCTATTCCACTAAAATAACTTAATGGTACTGATATTGCTATTGAGCAAGGACATGATATTACTAAAAATATTAATGCTTTATATATACTTTCTTGATATGTTACTCCTTTAAAAAATATTGGCATAAATATTGCTACAACTACTGCTAACCCTAACACTATTGGTGTATAAATTTTTGCAGCTTTTGAAACAAAATTTTCTGTTTTTGCTTTTTTATCTGTTGCATTTTCTACTAAATTTAAAATTTGACTTACTGTACTGTCTTCATATAGTTTTTCAACTTTTACTTCAATTAATCCTTGAACATTAATTCCTCCTGATAGTACTTTTGAGTCTTCTTTAACATTTATTAACTCACTTTCTCCTGTTAAGGCTGAGTTATCTATTTCTGCTTCTCCTTTTATAATAATTCCATCTAGTGGAATTTTTTCTCCACTTTTTATTACTATTATATCTCCTATTTTTACTTCTTCTGGGTTTACTTTTCTTATTTCTTCTTTATCTTTTATATTTGCATATTCTGGTCTTATATCCATTAAACTTGAAATTGAATTTCTTGTTTTGCTTATTGCTTTTGATTCTAATATTTTTCCTATTTCATATAAGGTTATAACCATTATTCCTTCCATTGCTTTATCTACAAAACATGCACCTATTGATGATATTGCTATTAATGCATTTTCATCTAAAGATTTATTCTTTACTATTTGTTTTATTGCTTTTGGTACTATTTTATAAAGTAATATTACTAAAGAAATAATTAAAAATATTAATGAAAATCCTTTTCCTAAGTTTGATTTCATTCCTAGAAAATAAACTAGAACTCCAATAATAATTCTAATAATATCTATATTACTTCTTTCTGATTTATCATTTATTTCTTTGTTTGAATTTTCTATAACATCTACATCTGGTTCTACTTTTTTTACAATTTCTTCAACTATATTTTTTAAGTTTTTGTCATTTTCGTATTTTTCTGTTCTAAATGATAATTTTAAAGTTGAAAAATTAACATTTACATTTTCAAATCCATCTGTACTTGCTAATTTTTCTTCAACTTTTTTAGCACAGTTTGCACAATCAAGTCCTTCTAGCTTATATCTATAACTCTTCAATATGCTCACGACCTTTCTTTACTATTTGGCTTATATGTTCATCATCTAAGCTATAATATACTACTTTTCCTTCTTTTCTAAATTTAACTAATTTTGATTGCCTTAATATTTTTAGTTGATGTGAGATTGCTGATTGAGTTGTATTTACTATATTTGCTAAATCACATACGCATAACTCATTTTCCATTAAAGCATATATTATTTTCATCCTTGTAGAATCTGCAAATACTTTGAAAAACTCTGCTAAGTCATATATTTCATCATCTTCTGGCATTATTTTCTTCACTTTTTTTACTACATCTTCATGAATTATAGTAATTTCACATAAATTTTCATCCATTATTTTTTCTCCTTTTATATAATTGTATGATTATATGTTCATATATTGATTTAATATTATAACTTTTTTAAATCTTTGTCAATATATTTTTTAAAATTAATATAAATAACGTTACATGATAATAGTTTTTATTGTAGAGAAGCTGGAAATAGTTAATAATTATAATTTTTTTAGATTTTGATGTTCGACTGGAATGAAGATTAGAATTGGTTAGGCTTTCTAATGAGGAATGCTCACGGTACT
>OLOF01000494.1_pt1 | contig 16934 bp, 16 predicted proteins | sample 1643121 | NCBI WGS metagenome assembly OLOF01 (sample SAMEA3136677, study PRJEB25190) | human gut metagenome | biome: human gut; feature: human-associated habitat; material: faeces | place: Austria | collected 2013
TTTGCTTTGCTTTCCCCCTGTATGAAGGGATTTATCAATTATGTCCGGATATCAGGCTTAAAGATAAGGAAGTTAAAAAAGACATTGTTGTTTTTCCTAAATTTTTGTGTATTGGTTTTTGATTTTTTTCTTTTTCTATTATATATGGATTGGTGTCTGAAAGAATTTTACCATCTTTAATATTTACAATACGGGTCGCATAATCTTCTGCGAGTTTTGGATTATGTGTTACCATTACTACTAAACGGTCTTTTGCCACTTTCTTTAATAATTCCATAACTTGAATACTTGTATCACTATCTAATGCACCAGTTGGCTCGTCAGCAAGTACAATATCTGGGTCATTTACTAATGCTCTTGCAATATCGACTCTTTGCATTTGACCACCTGATAATTGATTTGGTTTTTTATGTATTTGATTTGCTAATCCTACTTGTTCAAGTGCTTTTATTGCTTTTTCTCTTCTTTTACTTTTTGATAGTCCTGATATTGTTAATGCTAATTCTACATTTGCTAAAATTGTTTGATGTGGTATTAAATTATAACTTTGGAATACAAATCCTATGGTATGATTACGATAGGAGTCCCAATCTCTGTCTTTATACTTTTTTGTAGAAATTCCATTTATTATTAAATCTCCTTTATCGTAACGGTCTAAGCCTCCAATAATGTTTAAAAGAGTTGTCTTTCCTGAACCACTTGGGCCAAGAATTGCAACAAATTCATTGTCTCTTAGATTTAGGCTTACATTATCTAAAGCTGTTTGTATTAAGTCACCTGTTTTATATTGTTTATGTATGTTTTTTACTTGTAACATTTATAATCTCCTAATCTCTATAAATATTTTAATTATAACATCATTCCCTTTATTTATTGTATTTATCACTATTAATTATTTTCGATTTTTTAATATATATTATTAAATATCTTTTTTATCATCATTTGTTATGTCTCCATTTCCATTTACAGGAATTGTTTCGCCTAAATAAGTAGGCTCAGGTTTGAATATGCATTTTATAAAATCCTTATTTCTTGCTAGTATTTCTCTCATTTCTCTATATGTTTTCCCTATATATTGCCTTGGGTCTGCTCCTACTCCATATGCTTCAATTCCTAACTGATTTGCAATATATAAAGCTCTATATAAATGGTATTTTTGAGTTACTATTACTACTTTTCTTGCTTTGAATATATCTCTTGCTCTATATATGCTTTCATAAGTAGAAAATCCTGCATGGTCCATAAAGATATTTTCTGATGGTACTCCTCTTTGAATTGCATAATTTTTCATTACATTTACTTCATCATATTCCTTTCTTCCGTGGTCTCCACTCATTATTATTTTATCAGATATATTATTTTGATATAATTTTATGCCTTCTAATAATCGGTCTTCTAACATATGGCTAGGCTTATCTTCTGCTATTCCAGCTCCTAGTATTATTATACAGTCTATGTCTGATAATTTTGTGTAGTCTTCTTTTTTAATAATTTGTTTTTTGGTGGATAATATTATGTATAAATTTATTTCTAAAATAATTATTGCTATTAGGATAATAAATATTATTATATATTTTAATACTTTTAAACAACTGCTAGTATAGTAACATAATTACATTTATATATTTGATAAAGAACGGATATAGATATCCATTCTTATTTTAATAATTATTTGATTATATTTCTGTCTTTTATTTTAAATCAAAAAATTTTATTATTTCATTTGAAAGTTCTATTGGATTTTCTATATTAACTTCATGTTTTGAATTTCTAATAATTCTTTGTTCACTTTGATTTATATTATCATTAAGCTGTTTTAGGCTTTTAAGATTAACTTTATCTTGCTCACCACATATAATCAAAGTCTTGCACTTTATTTTATTTACTTTATTTGGTATATCTAATTTTGATAAAGAATTAATTAAGTTAATAAAATCTTTTTTAGGATATCCTCTATTTTCAAAAATACTTTTAGGCATAAACTTAAAAATTAAGTTTTGAATTTTAAAAATAACTTTTGGTATTTTATATGGTACTCCAATTAATATTAGTGATTTCACTTTTTGTGGATACTTTATTGCATAATCAATGGCAAGAACACCACCTAGTGATAATCCACATAAATTTAATTCATTATCTTTTAAATTATTACAATAATCTTCAAATACTTTATATAAATTCTTATAATTACTTTGATAATTTTTCAGAAGTTTATATAAATTAGGTGTCTTTACTTGTGCATTTTTAATCTCTAATTTATTTTTTATTTCTTCCCAGCTTTTTTCATCTTGGCCTAATCCATGAATTAATATATTTGTCATATATATTTCTCTCCTGTTTTTAATTTATATTACTTTAGCAAATCTTATTTCACTTTAGCCCCAAATGGTGCTAATGATAGTTTTGCAATTTTAAAGAATTGCATTCCAAATGGAATTCCAATTATCGTTATACACCATAAACAACCAAAAAGAAAATTTTCAATAGCCATGGGAATGCCAAAGAAAATAATCCAAATTATATTGGCAAATAGAGATGGTACTCCTCCACCATATTCTATATCTTTTCCAAATGGAGCAAATGCTAATGATGCAAATTTAAAACATTGTTTACCATATGGTATTCCAACTATTGTAATACACCATAATACTCCAGATAACCCCCAGGAAATTCCACTAAGGAATCCTCCAAATATAAACCACAATATATTTCCTAAAATCCCCATATATTTTCCTTCTTTCTTATTTACTTTTATTTAATATTTTCTAAATAATATATTCTTTTACCTTTTAATTTTGCATATATTTTGGCTTATCTTATAGTTTAAATTATTTAATATATAAATTTTTCACCCAATTTAGTTGCATTAATTATTCTTTTCATAAATATCCCCTCATAAATTAAATTCAAACCTTATAAATATCTAAAAGTAATTGAAATTAATTCGTTGAATGATTTTTGTCTCCGACCCCAAAATCATTCTTTTATTGCTACCATTAACTCATTTGGTTGTACTATTTTCTTGTTTCCTTCAAATGTATATCTTGCGCCTGTGAAGTATACATCATATCCTTGATTTTCTAGCCTTGTTCTACATAGTCTCAAAAATTCATCTGTTTCCTCTTCTGTTAAATTTGCTTTTACTCTTATCTCATAAAATGTTATTATTATCTCTTTTTCATTTTTCTCAGCTTTTTGGTCTAAATAGTTTGTTATATCTTGCATTGTCATATATATCTCTCCTTTAACTATTAGTTTCTTTTTTATTTCGTATATTATATCAAATTTTTATTCGATTTTAAATAGTTTTTAATATTATTTTAAACTCTATCCATTCATCTTCATTTTTGACTTCTATTGTTCCATTATGTAGTTCTATTATTTCTTTTGTTATTGCTAGACCTAATCCTGCTCCTCCTGTTTTTGTTGTTCTTGATTCATCTATTCTATAAAATTTTTCAAACATTTTATCTAATTTATATTTTGGAATTTTCTCTCCTTGATTTTTAAATGTAATTTGTATATCTTGTGAGTTTTCTTTTATTGCAATTTTAATTTCACTATTTTCATAACTATAATTTATTGCATTTTTTAATAGATTTTCAAATGCTCTTGCTAGTTTATCTCCATCTCCAAAGTATTCTATATTATGTGGCTTGTCTATGCGATATTTTAAATTCCTTTGTTCTAGCATTGGATAACATTCATCTATTAGTTGGTCTATTAAAAATGATAAATTTATATTTTCTTTCTTTATAGGCATATTTCTAAGATTGTATCTTGTTATATCAAAAAATTGATTAATAAGTTCTTCTACTCTTAATGATTTATCTAATACTATTTTCATGTATTTTTCTTGCATTTTAGTACTTATTTCTTTTTCTTCTGTTAATAATGTGAGATATCCTATTATTGATGTAAGTGGAGTTTTTAAATCATGTGCCATATACATTATTAAATCATTTTTCTTTTGTTCTTCTTCTTTTGCTATATTTTTGCTTGTAATTAAATCTATTCTTATTTTATTTAACCTATTTTCTAATATAAGCAGTTCATTGTTTAACTTTATTTCTCTTTCTGGATTTTTCAAAATTTTATCCATTGCCTCTACTACAGCTATCATATTATTCATAGTATTTCTAATCACAAAATATGATACTATTAGAAAAGTCATAAATACTACTATAAGCATTATTAGTGGTTTATCTGCAACTAAAAAACGATAAAATGTCTCACTAATTTCAGATATTGATTCTGCTATTTGGTCATTATATATTACATCTACTATTAATACTAGTAAAAACAATATTAAAATTGTATATAATAATATTTTTAATATTGCTTTTATTGCTATACTATTTTTTAACTTCTTAAACTCTTCACTATTATTATTCAACTTTATATCCCACTCCCCATACTGTTTTTATAAATTTTGGTTTTCTTGAATCCTCTTTCAATTTTTCTCTTATTCTTCTTATATGTACCATTACTGTGTTATTATTATCTAAATATTTTTCTTTCCAAACTTTTTCAAATAATTCTTCTGAGCTTACTACATTTCCTCTTCTTTCAACTAAATATAATAATATATCAAATTCTATTGGTGTTAGTTCAATTTTTTCTTCATACAAATTACATATATGTTGTTTTTTATTTATAACTAATCCATTTATTTCTATATTATCCTCATTAATCTTTTCATTATATTTTGTATATCTTCTTATTTGTGATTTTACTCTTGCTACTAATTCAAGTGGGTTAAATGGTTTTGTAATATAATCATCTGCACCTAAAGTTAATCCTGTTATTTTGTCTTTGTCTTCTATTTTGGCTGTAAGCATTATTATTGGAAAGTTTAAACCTTTTTCTCTTATTTTTTTACATATTTCAAATCCATCTATTTCTCCTATCATTACATCCAAAATTGCCAAATCTAGTTTTACTGTATTTATACATTCGATAGCCTCTTTTGAATTGTAAAATTTATATATATTATAGTTTTCATTTAATAAATATAATTCTACTAAATCTGCAATTTCTTTTTCATCATCTAATACCAATATATTCATATTCTTTTCCTTCTTTCGTTTGAATTATAGCATAAAGTTATTTACTTTTCATCTTTATCTTTCAAATTGTAAGAAAAATTTAAGATTTATTTAATTATTTTTTAAAACTTTATTTTTCATTTATATATATAATTTAGTTAAATTTAGATTATCAGAGTTTTTGTTTAAAAGAAACAAATTTCACTATTTTTTGTATTTTAGTAAAGTAAGAAAGGATTTGATTTTCATGAAAGTTTTAAAAGAAAATAAAAATGTTTCTAATAAAAATAGAAAAAATTCAAAAAGATTAAATAAGAAAAAGCTATTTTTCTTTTTTATGATTATTATAATATTTGTATTTTTATATTTAAAAAATAATTTAGATTTATTTGATTATAATATTAATGATATTTATGATGTTTCTAAAGTAAATAATATATCCACCAGTAAATATGACATAATAAAGCAGGATTCTAACAAAAATTATTCTGGAATTGGTAGCAAAAAAGTTTCTAATAAAGATGGCTATTTTTCTACCTTCACTACTGAGAAAAATCACCAAAAAACTTATAAGGAATATAAGCAAAATGGCAGTTCTTCTTGGACTAATAATAGTTATTGGGGTGGAACTATGGCCGAGAATGGATGTGGTATAACTTCTATGTCAATTATACTTAGTGGCTATGGAAAAAATTATACTCCTGAATATCTTAGAAAGAAATATTATCCTGTATTAGATGGTGAAAAAATTTCTAAAGAATTATCTTCTACTTTTGGTGTATCAAATTCTGATTTTTATTTTGATAGTGTTCACTTATCTAATGAATATATTTTAAAACATTTAAAGACAAATAGACCTGTTCTTGTATGTTTATGGAATAAGCCACATAATAATCGTTGGACAACTGCTTCTCACTATATGGTTTTATTAGCTACTGATGGTAATAATATGGTTTATGTTTCTAATCCTAATGGTCTTGAAAATGATAGTAAAAGTTCTGGTTGGTATGACATTAATGAAATTACTCCTTATCTGGCAAAGGCTTTATTTGTAGAAGAATATTAAAACTAGCCGTTGTTCTGCTAACAATAAGTGGACAACGGCTCTATACCCTAATATTATTATTTCTTTTTTATTACTTTAGTTTGCATTAAATTCATCTGTTGCATCTTCACTTTTTTATGCTATCTGCAAAAATATGCTTTATCTTCTGGAATAAACCAAACTTTACTCTACTTTTTCTTCTTTAATCTTCATAGTTGGTATAAAATTCTCAGCAAATTTATATTCATCTCTATTTTTAATATACAATAATCCTATTATTGAAAATACTACTGCACCAATGAAATTTACAAATAAATCTTTCATTGTATCTTTTATTCCTATGTCTAAATGTCCACCTTCTATCACTCTTTGTTTTAATTCTCCATTTTCATAGTAACTTATTACTTCTTTTTCAATATTATTTATTTTTATTGGTATATTTTTTCTTGATTCATTAATTTCTACTGATGCTATTGAAGATGTTATTCTGTCTTTTTGCATATCAGTTTTGAAGAATATATCTGAGCCGTATTCAAAGAATTCCCATAATATTCCTATTGTCATTGAAAAACAAAATGCTACTAACGCTACAAATAGTGGTGACATTTTCAAATGAAATCTAGGGCTTCTATTTAAAATATCAATCATTGAAAATCCTATTGCTGCACATAGAAATCCATTTATTGTGTGTAACATTGTATCCCAAAATTTGAATATACCATAAAAATTTTGTATTTCTCCTAATATCTCTGCTGAAAATATAAATAATAATATTATTACTTCTAATGCATTTGGTAATTTAATATTCAATTTTTTATCTATAATAGATGGTATTGTAAATAGTATCAAGGTTAAAATACATAAAAATACATTTTCAAAATTTCCTCTAATAGCTTGAACAACTATTGTAATTATTACTAATAATCTTAGTACAATATATACAGTCAAGTCTCTTTTTCTATATTTTTTTACTTTATCTTTTTTCATTTTTTTATTCCTTTTCTTTTTTTCTTTTTCTTAAAAAACTATCTAAGATTGATATTACTATTGTTCCAATTGTTACTGAAATCAAATCAATCATAGTGTCTTTTATTGCTTCTCTACCTACTAATCCTTCTGTTATTTGCATATTTTGTCCTAAGAATGTATCTACTCCATATTCAAATACTTCCCATACAACTCCTGAAGCTAAGGCAAAACAAATTCCAAATGATATTACTATCATTTTATTAATATTTTGATTACCATATTTTTTACTCATTTGTTCTATTATCGTTGTTCCTACAAAGTAGAATATAACTCCTGATATAGTATGTAACATTGTATCCCACCATAAAAATTTTCCGTAAAAATCTAGTACACTACCTAAACATTGTGCTCCAAAAATAAATAATGTTATTGAGTTTTTTAATTTGTTATCTAATTTTATTTTTAATAATTTTTCAACTAGAACATCATAAAATGTTAATAACATTGTAATTGCTAGTATTCCTAAGTTTTCATATTGTTTATTTATTATTAGAAAAATAGCTATTATAATTATTGATATTCTTACTAAATTTGATATTATTTTACTTGAGTTAAAATTTTTCATTATTTATTTTGTCCCTCCTTTACATTGAAAAATTTATCTTACTTTTAATTTATAATTATCTTATATCACAAAATCCAAAAAAATAATAGTTTTTTCCTATAATTTTCAGTTTTTTTAAAATAAAAATGCACCTCATAAAATTAGGCTTTTCTAATTTTTCATAGGTGCACTTAAAATTTCAATAACTATCAAATTTCTATTTTATTTTATTATATTTCTTATATTTAAAATAACTAAATATTGATACTATACTAGCCACAATAATTCCAATTATAAAAAATCCTGTATTACCTGCATATGGTAGAATATTTTTTGATTCATTCTTGTCTCCAGCTTGTAAATTATTTTCTTTATTGTTGTTTATTTTATTCCCACTACCATTTATGTTGTTTTTATTATTGTTATTATTTCCTGTATTTATATTGTTATTTGTGTTTGTATTATTGTTTCCGGTATTTGTATTGTTATTTGTGTTTGTATTATTGTTTCCGGTATTTGTATTGTTATTCGTGTTCGTATTGTTGTTACCGGTATTTGTATTACCATTTGTGTTATTATTTGTATCTTTTATATTTATAGTAAATCTTATACTTGTTGTATTTCCTGCCTTATCTTTTGCTGTTAATGTATATTGTCCATTTTTGTTTATTACATCACCGTTTTTATATTTTTTTACTATTTCTCCATTTCTTCTTAAAATAACCTCTACCAAATTTTCATCTTCTGCCTTTGGAGAAATCTTTTCTGTATAAGTTTTACCATCTTGTACTCCTGTAATCTTAGGTGGTATCTTATCTTCTGGCTCAGGTTCAGGGTCTACTTTTATAGTTGTAACTTCAAATTTTTCTGTACTTTTATTTCCAAATATATCTTCTGCATAAACAGTATATATTCCATTATCTGTTATGTTTATTGCACTTGAGGCTGTTGTGTTTTCTATTTTAACTTCCAATTCTTGACCATTTTCTGTAAAATATTCTATATTTTTTTCTCCCTTTGCAATTTTAGCTTTCTTTATTTTAACTAAATTATCTATAATCTTTATATTGGCTGTTACATTTTTTTCATCTTTTATTTCTTGTTCTATGTTAATTTCAGGAGCTGTTCTATCTATCCCAAATTTAATTTCTGTTTTGTTTCCAGCTTTGTCTGTTGCTATAAGTTGATATATTCCATCTTCTTCAATTGTATCACCGTTTTTATAATTTTCTACTACATTATCATCTTTTTTTAAGATAACTTCTGCTAAATTTTCATCTGTTATTTGGGGTGTAAGTGATTTATTATAAATTTTATTATTTTCTACTCCTGTTATCTCTGGTGGTTTAATATCTGGAATTGGTTTATCGTCTATATTTGTTATATTTATTTCTTTTACAGTTTTATTTCCTTCATTATCTTCTGCATAAATAGTATATACTCCTATACTACTTATTACAAAATCTGTTTTAATTATTTTACCAACATTCCCTATTCCTATTTGTGTTCCATTGTTTTCAAAATACATTTCATCTCTACTGTCTTTAGCCCATTTTATTTTTCTTATATATGAATCCTTACTTTTTACTGTTACATCAATTTGTTTAGGGTTATCACTATTTTGTGATACTTCAATTGTTGGTGGAGTTATAGGTTGTGGTTCATCAATTCCAGTTAAATTTTTAGAATACATATATGTATATCCTTCTTCATCTTCTACATACACATTTAACCTGCAATCTTTATTAACTGTATATTCTACATTAACTTCTTTTCCTGTAACTATTTCAATTTCTTCTCCATTTTGCTTAAAATATTCTAAATCTATATTGTTTCCAATTGCAACTTTCAATTTTACTATTTTGCATACTTCATTTATTGCTTTTATTTTTACATTTTTAGGATTAGCCTCATCTTGTGTTATCTCAATATTCATTACTTTTTCATTTTCAGTTATCCTTTTTGTAAGCATTTTCTTAAAGCCAGCTTCATCTTCTATATAAAATACATATGTATCGTCTTCTGGTGCAATATAATTTATAGTTACATTATTTCCTTTTGTGAATTGTAGTTCTTCTCCTTTAGTATCAAAATCTTCAAAACCTGATATTTCAGAGTTTCTTGCAACTTTTACTTTTACTATATCACATAAGGAATCTTTAATTTTTAATTCTACTTCTCTTATAGCAGAACCTTTCCAAATGCTTGCTTCAATAGGTGTATTACTTTTTGATAAATATATTTCTACAGATGTTTTATTCCCCTTATTATCAGCTGCATATACTTCATATAGACCTTCTTCTGTTATCTTATCATACTTTACATTGACATTATTACTTTCAATAAATTCTATATCTGTCCCTTGTGTATTAAAATCTATTTTGTCATCTATATTTTGCTTTTTGGCAATTTTTAGAGTTGTAATTGTATTATTTTTACTAGTAACTTGAATAGTAAAATGCATTGGATTTTCTTCATTTTTTATTAAAGTAATATCTGGTGCATCTTCTGGGTCATTTATCGTAATTCTACTTAAAAATCTATCTCCTCTTGAGTTTTTAGCATATACTGTATATGAACCATATCCTTCTAATTCAAATGATTCTTGTATACTTCTAGATGGTATAATTTCAAAAGTATGTACATCACTATTATTCTGTTCAAAATATTCTATGTTTGAAATTTCAATGTATTTATGAACATATTTTAATTCAATAATATCATATGTTGTATCTGTTGCTGTTATGTTTACTATATTTGAATTTGATTCATCTCTTTTTAAATTTACATCAATTGTACTTTCTTCTCTTGTTACTTTCTGTAATTCATATGCATTTGCTGTTATTGGTAATATGAATTGCATTGCTAATGTTAATATTATGAAAATTGATAATATTATTGTTGTTTTGCTTTTCATTTTTTCACATCCTATCTATATAAGTGTTTTTAATTTATTTTATTGCACTTATATTTTATTCAATATTGATTTTAATGTTTAAATTATACCATATTTGGTGTTAATTCTCAATGTTTTTTCAAAATTATATTAGGTTATATGTCAGGTATTCTATCGTCTATTCTATTTGCTATATCTATAAGTTGGACTGTTTTTTCTAAGTACTCTAATCTCTTTTGGTTTACCGCATAGCCTTTCAGCATATAGTCTTTTAAAATTTTAGTAGCCCATTTTCTAAATAAAATACCATTTTGTGATTTCACACGATATCCAACAGATATAATCATATCTAAATTATAATAATTAGTTGGTTTATCAGCAAATTCGGAATTTCCGAATTTAGTCATTGTCTCTGTTTCTAATAATTCTCCTTCTTTATATATATTCTTTATATGTTCATTAATAGTAGATTTAGCTTTTGTAAACAATTTTGACATTTGTTCTTGTGTAAGCCACACAGTTTCATCCTTCAAATTAACTTCTAGCCTTACCCCCTGATTTTCAAACAAAATAATTTCATTCTTTTTTTCATTCATAAGAACACATCCTTTTCTAATAAATTTTAGTTCTTATTACATTTATTACTACTTATTTTTTTCATTTATATATTCCATGAACTATTGTTTGCATTTTATGTTATAATTGTTTATTTGTCAATACTTTTAACATTTTTTATTAAATAAAAAAATTTCTTTTTGTGTTGTAGTTTATAATAATTTATGTTATAATTATTATTTGTAATTTTATTTTAGGAAAGGACTGATTTATTTGAAAAAATTCACTTTTAAAAGTGCAATATCTAATTTATTTATGCTTGCATGTATTATGGTTTTTGTTGGGATTTTCTCATCATTATTTGGCTCAAATAACTCCCTTACTTGGGTATGTATTCTAATAGGGATTATGCTCTATTGGAAAATGAATATTGGAATTGATAAAAAAGAAGCTCCAATAATAATTGTGTCTTTATTTGTATTTACTGGAATTGCTAATAGAATTGCTATTATTAATCCATTTTTTGGTTTTTTTGTAAATCTAATTGCAATATTTATAATTATGTATGTACCTTCTTTAAAACCTGAATATAAGGCATATATGCCATTTATTCTATGCTATATTTTTGACCAATCTAATGTTGCAATAGGCAAAGATTTTTATACTAGAATGTTAAGTCTTCTTATTGGTGGATTAATTGTTTCAGCCGTATATTATTATAAACATAGAGATTCTGAAGAAAAACATATTAAATTTAGGGAATTATTTACTAATTTTGATATAACTTCTCCAAGATTTATTCTTTCTTGTAAAATGGCTGTTGGTGTTAGTATAGCAATGTTGATAGGTTCTCTAGTTGGACTTCAAAAGACAATGTGGATTGCTATGTCTGTAATGTCACTTACACAAATTGATTTTAACCATACTCAAAAAAGATTTATTTATAGAATTATTGCTACTGTTGTTGGTTCAATAATATTTGTTTTATTGTTCCAATATTTAATACCAGATAAATATGTAGCATTTACAACTATTATTCTTAATTATATATATACATTTATTGAAGATTATAGATATCAAATGGTTTTCATTACAGTAAATTCCTTGAGCTCATCAATGGTGTTATTTGACCCTAATACAGCTATTGAAATTAGAATTGCTTTGGTTATTTTAGGTTGTGTTTTAGGTTATTTAATTAATCGTTTGAATTTCAGAAAGCTTTTTGTTTTGTTGAAAAGAAAACTATCATTACATAAAAAATTGAACTAAATATTTGATTATGAAAAAACTTTACATATATTGAATAAAATTTTTAATAAGTTAGTATTTTGTTCCTTGTATATAGTCTTACAAAATACTAACTTATTATTTAATCTCAAATTACATCAAACTTTTTATATCCTCATCTTCCTTTAATCTACTTGATATAAAGTGATATGCTTGTTTATTCTGTTTTACTGCTATTTCTGCTAATTCTTTATCATCTATTAATCTGCTACTTGCATATTTTATTATTATTCCTTTATTTTCTACTGCTGCCTTTACAACTTCTCTATCATTTCTTAATTCTTCACTTGCAAAATATAAAGCTTGACCATATTTTTTGCAACTTTCTAAAATTATTTCTTTATCTGCTCTTAATCTTTCTGATGCATAGCAAATTGTCCAAGGTGCTGTTTCTATTGCTAGTTTTAAAATTTCTTTATTATCTTTTAATCTGTCGCTTGCAAATTCTAATGCTTCACCATCTTGCATTATTGCAGTTATTACTATATCATAGTCATCTTGTAATCTTTCTGAAACTAAATCTAAATTTTTCCCATTTTCTTTTACTGCTTTTAACATTTCCTCTTTATTATCATTATTGGCTATTATCTTTTCTACTCCCATTTTAGGATATTCCTTTCATTTTTACTAATTTTACTATAAGATTTTTTGTATTTTTTCTAATTATATCACATAAAATTTCTATTTACACAAATATTTCTGATTTTTATACCTTTCTCTAAATTTTTATCATTTTTCTGTATTTTTTAATATTTCTATTGTTATTTTTTTCTATTATGGTTATACTTTTATAAGTAAGATTTAAAATCGTTTATTTTGAAAGGAAGATGATTAAAATGTCAAACTCAAAAGATGAAGTTAATATTTCAAAATTATATGGAGAGGATTGTTTATTATCAAAAGATGAATTTATAAAAAAGCATAATTTGAATGTAAATGGACTATCTTCTTCTGAAGCTTTAGAAAATAATCGTAAATACGGACTTAATGAAATTAAACAGTCAAAATCAAAAAAATGGTATAACTACTTTTTTGACAGTTTATTTAGTCCATTTAATATTATTTTACTAGGAATTGTATTACTTTTATGCTATACAGATATTTATTTACCAGAAACTCCAAGTTATTCAAACATTATCGTTATTTTAATCTTAATTACTGCAAGTACATTTTTAGATTTTTTTGAAGAATATCGTTCAAACAAAGCTGCAGAAAATCTTAAAGAATTGGTTGCAACAACTTGCACTGTAATAAGAGATGGAAAAGAAATATCAATTCCAATGAAAAATGTAACTTTAAATGATATTGTTTTGCTTTCTGCTGGTAGCATGATTCCTGCTGACTTAAGAATTATTGAATCTAAAGATTTATATGTAGGTCAATCTTCTTTAACAGGAGAGTCTGATGCTATTAAGAAATTACCTGAAACAGAAATAACTAATAGTGAAATTGATACTATATCTGAATTGGATACTATCTGTTTTATGGGTACAAATGTAATTTCAGGTAGTGCAAAAGGTAGTGTTATAAAAATTGGAGATTCTACTTATTTTGGAAAAATAGCTCATACAATCACATCTGGAAAACCAAAAACGGCTTTTCAAAAAGGAATTGAGAGTATCAGTAAATTATTAATTAGATTTATGCTAATAATGATACCTATTGTTTTCCTTTTGAACTTCCAAAAGCATGATAATATTACTGCATTTACCTTTGCAGTTGCAATAGCAATAACTATTACACCTCTTTTATTACCTGTTATTTTATCTTCTTGTTTATCAAAAGGTGCTGTTAGAATGTCTAAAAAGAAAACTATTGTAAAAAAATTAGATGCAATCCAAAATTTTGGAGCAATGAATATCTTATGTACTGATAAAACAGGAACCTTAACTGAAGATAAAATTGTTTTGGAAAAATATTTAGACATAAATGGAAATGAAGACTTACGAGTTTTAAAACATGCATTTTTAAACTCATACTTTCAAACAGGACTAAAAGGTAATATTGATGAAGCAGTTATTAAAAGAGGCCTTGAACATAACATGTCTGAAATAAGTTCACAATATACCAAAATTGATGAAATTCCTTTTGACTTTTCTCGTAGACGCTTATCTATTGTAGTACAAGACAAAAGTCAAAAGAAACAATTAATTACTAAAGGTGCTGTTGAAGAAATTCTTAACATTTGTACCATGGTAGATTATAGAGGAACTGTCTCTCCTCTAACTAAAGAAATTAAAGAAAATATCACAAAAATAACAAAACAATTAAATCATGATGGCTTAAGAGTTGTTGCAGTTTGTCAAAAAAATGATATTACAGATATCTCTAATTTTGATGTTAAAGATGAAAAAAATATGGTTCTATTAGGATTTATTGGATTTTTGGATCCACCTAAGGAATCTGCAAAAGAATCCATTTTAAAAATGAATTCTGCTGGAATTCGTGTAATAGTATTAACAGGTGATAATGCAGAAGTAACTAAATCTGTATGTGATAGAGTTGGAATTAAATCAAGAAAAATTATTTTAGGAAATCAAATTGATAAACTTTCTGATTTAGGTGTTATTAGATTATTAAAAAAGAATAATATTTTTGCTAAACTCTCTCCTATTCAAAAAGCTAGAATTGTTAGATTATTAAAAGATTCTGGAAATGTTGTTGGCTATATGGGTGACGGAATAAACGATAGTCCTTCACTTACAAACTCAGATGTTGGTATTTCTGTTGATACAGCTGTGGATATTGCCAAAGAATCTGCTGATATTATTCTTCTTGAAAAAGATTTAAATGTATTACTAGATGGTGTTACTGAGGGTAGAAAAACTTTTGTCAACTTAATGAAATATATAAAAATGGCAACAAGCTTTAACTTTGGTGAAGTATTATCTGTAATTGTTGCAAGTATTGCTTTACCGTTTTTGCCTGAAACCCCTATTCAACTATTAGTAGAAAGCTTACTTTATGACTTTGGTCAAATGACACTTCCTTTTGATAATGTTGATAATGATATGATTAAAAAGCCAAAAACATTCAGTATTAAAAGTTTAAAAAACTTTATGTTATTTATGGGTCCAATAAGTTCAATATTTGATTTAGTAGTTTTTGCTACTTTATGGTTTATTTTTGGTATAAGAGAAGCAGCTACCTTCCAAACTGTTTGGTTTAGTTATAGTATTGTTTCTAATTTAATAGGTATGCATATTATTAGAACTTCTAAAATACCATTTATACAAAGTAATGCCCATAAAATGGTGTATTTTTCTTCAATATTGCTTATAATTATTGGACTTATAGTTCCATTTACTACCTTAGGAAGTATAATTGGATTAGTGCCTATTGCCTTTAAATATATTGTTATGATTTTTGTAATTACTTTCTTCTATTGCATACTTGCTTTATTTGCCAAGAAAATTTATATTAGAAAATATGGAGATTGGATTTAATCTTAAGGTTAAGAGGGTATCCTACAATGAACTGTTACCTTAAAAGTAGACAGTTCATACAATAGTAACCCTCTTATTATTATATAAAAACACTATGAAGTTTTAAAATTTCAAATATCTTAATATTATCTATGACTTAACTATTTCTCTTATCTTTTTAAAGTCTTGACTTTCCTTTGTTAGCACTATATCAAATTTTTCTTTATATTTTTCTAAATTTTCATTCACATTTTGATTCAAAAATCCTATTTTTATTAATTTATCATCAGGATAATTCCCTGCCATTTTTATATCTTCTATTAAATCTCCTATTACAATTCTATATTCTTTGTTTTTTATCATGTCAATTATTTCTTTCTGATTTATTTTGTCTATATTCTTATTTAATGAATGAATTAAATCTTCTTCATATTTTAGCATATAACCTTCATTATTAAATTTTATAAAATTACTTATTATATGGATATTTTCAAAATAACATGAATTTTGTTTTAAGATTTCTTCTATTGTGTTTCCTATTCCTGCTGATAATATTATTATAGGTATTTTTTCTTCTTTAGTAAAATTAAAAAATTCTATTACACCTGTTCTTAACTCTATATTACTTGTTTTTATAGACTTTTCTACTTTTGCTTTTGTTAAGTTAAATTTATAGTATGTTTCCATACATTTCTGATACCATTCTATCATATATTTTTCTTTTTCTTCAAAAGGTATTTTATAATTTACTTCTATTGGTCCATATTTTTGGTATAGATTATTTAATTCTTTTGATAATTCTTCTTCAAATATTTTCTTACTTGCAACCGCATCCCAAGAGTCCTCACAATTTTCTTTTGTTAATGTTCTGTCAAAATCTATTATATAGCATATGTTATTTCTATTTATTTTACATTGCTCCAATTTTTCTTCATTTTTATATACCATTTTATTTCCCTCTTTCAATCTTAATACTACAATATTACTATATTAATATATCAAAAATCAATGATTAATTTTAATTTTTATAAATTAATTAACTACAAACTATTTTTACAATTCTCTCACAATATTTATAATATTTTATTAATAAACTTATTTTCAT
>OLOF01000498.1_pt1 | contig 16816 bp, 10 predicted proteins | sample 1643121 | NCBI WGS metagenome assembly OLOF01 (sample SAMEA3136677, study PRJEB25190) | human gut metagenome | biome: human gut; feature: human-associated habitat; material: faeces | place: Austria | collected 2013
AGAGGGTAGACAACCTGCGGTTTTCCACCCTCTTGTGAATCTCCCCTTTTCCCTTGGATAGCCTGACGCAGACCAGAGATCGGCGACCGCTCCGAAAAGGAGAACGGCAGTCGGGTTACTCTTGCGTGTCTTTCGCAACCTATTCGCAGTTCACAGATACCTTACTGCTACACATGCGGGTTACTCTCCGCAGGCGCGACACACCCCATGTCGCGCAACTCTTTTACGCGTTACTACAGACAGCTCCTGCGGGTTACACCTATCGACAAACTTCACCGTTGGGTGCGGCAAGGTGAATTGCCCGTCAGGGCAAGAGAAGGTGCCCTGGGGTGCGACTCAGCGCACCGTATCTAAACCATCTGCTCATTGCTAAAACGCAGGGGCGGCCATTGGCCGCCCACAGAATGATAACCCATTGCGTTCTCTTCACTCTTTCTTAAAACGCCGAATACTTCAAAATATCTTTTCGCATTCGCGCGATAATCCGCTTTTCCAGCCTTGAAATGTAGCTTTGCGAGATACCCAGCAAATCCGCGACCTCCTTCTGCGTCAGCGCCTTCGGCGTACCGATGCCGAACCGCAGCGAGATGATCTGCCGCTCTCTCGGCGGCAGATGGCCCAGTGCCCGATGCAGCAGCATTTTGTCCACATCGTCCTCGAGCGGCCGCATGACGCTGTCCGGCTCGGTGCCGAGAATATCACTCAGCAGCAGCTCGTTGCCGTCCCAGTCCGAGGACAGCGGCTCGTCGATGGAAACCTCACTCCGCCGTCCGGCGATCTTGCGCAGGTGCATGAGAATCTCGTTCTCGATACACCGCGACGCATACGTCGCCAGCTTGACGTTTTTGTCGCTCCGGTAGGTGCTCACCGCCTTGATGAGTCCGATCGTTCCAATAGAAATTAAATCTTCTGTTCCCACACCGCTCGACTCAAACTTGCGCGCCAGGAACACCACCAGCCGCAGATTGTGCTCGATAAGACGGTTGCGCGCTGCAACATCGCCCCCGCTGTTCGCCTCCACGGCGGCGGCCTCCTCCTCCGGAGACAACGGCGGCGGCAGAACATCGCTGCCGCCGATATAATGTACGCCTTGCGCTCGAAACCGCCGCAAAACCATCTTTAACCACTGCAGAAATTTCATTTTGCTCTCCCTTTCACACCCCGATAAGTCCCTCGTACGCGCCCTGTCCGATGGAGACCGCACTGACCGCACACACACAGTCGAGTGCCGTACCGTCCGCTCTCAGCACGCTGTCCGGCCGGAAATACAGCAGCAGACCGCCATCCGTGCCGACCGCGTGAAACGGCAGCAGACCGCAGCGTGCAGCCAGATTTTCCGGCAGAGCCGTCAGCTGCGCGGACGCACTGCCGAACGGCAGTTTCGTGTCCAGCAGGCACTCGGCGGCCTTGCGCTCAAGCACCACGACCGGCTTTCCGGAAACCGGTTCGGTCAGGTCGTTGCCTGTGTCGTGCAGCACGCGCACGGCGGTCTGCCGAGTGCCGAACCGGATGGTCAGCGTTTCTGTTTCACGGTGCAGCGCGCCGTGTTTCGCATCTCCGCACAGGAGTATCCCGCTTGCCGCGTAGCCGACAGCTGCCGCCAGCACAAGCACCTGTATCGGCACCGCAAAGTAGTACCCGCACGAGAGCAGCAGCCTTCTGCCGCTTGCGGCACTCAGCGCCGCCGCCAGTCCGGCAAACGAGGCCGCGACCACGCCGTACAGTACACACAGCCGTGCAAGGTGCCGCTCTCTGCCGAAAGCGATCATGCACAGCCCCAGTCCTGCAAGAAGGCGCAGCGGTGCAAGTGTCAGCACCGGCCAGACCGCACCCAGCACGGCATAGCCGCCGCCGAGTGCTGCTGAGAAAATCAGTCGCATTTTCCGCACCTGCACGCCGCCTAAGCGAGCCGCCGCAAGCAGCGTTGCGCCATCCATCAGCGCGTTGACGGCAAACAGCACATCCAGATAGACGACCATACCTCACCTCCCGAACAAGATTCAGTATAGCACGGACAACGTGCGCGTTTTGCCGAATAAAGAGCGTAAAATACCTGAAACCGCTCTACCATAAGATAGAACGGTTTCAGGCAAAGAGTAGTATGTAAGTAAGATGTGGTCGAAATGAGAAGGGATATAAAAAAACAGCAAGAGTCCTGCACCTTTATCGGTATCAGCCCCCTTGCTGTGTCTTTATCATACTGCAAAATCGAAGATTTGTCACCTGTCGATTTTTACAAAATTCCTAGTAATTCTATCGGTTATTTTCGGAGTGCGTACTGTGCCAGCAGCTTTGCTGCGTCCTCGACGTCGGAAACCGCACACAGCTCGCTCGGAGAATGGATATAGCGGGTCGGAATGGAGACCGCGCCTGCCTGTACGCCCGCACGCGCCTTCTGCAGCGCCGAGGTATCCGTGCCGCCGCACAGCAGAATTTCGCGCTGCGCGGATACACCGCAGTCCTTCGCCGCCTGCTCGAGCGCATCCACAACCGCCGGTGTGCAGATAACCGAACGGTCCATCACCTTGACTGCCGGACCCTTGCCCAGCTCGACCGCCATCGCGGACTTCATCTCCGGCAGGTCGCCGGTGTCGGTCACGTCCACTGCGATAGCCGCATCCGGCTCAACTGCGAACGCTGCCGCGCCCGCGCCGCGCAGACCAACCTCCTCCTGTGCCGTAAACACGAAGTACAGGTCGTTCTCGATTTCCTTGTCGGCCAGCTGCTCCATCATCAGCAGGAGCGTCACACAGCCGATACGGTTGTCCAGATACGGGCCGCACAGCACGCCGTTCTGCTCGAACCGCGGTGCTTCGTACACGGCGAAATCGCCGATCTGCACCAGCCTGCGCGCTTCCTCGGCGTTCTTTGCACCGATGTCGATGAACAGATTATCCAGCGTCAAATCCTTGAGCGGCGTCTTTTCCTCGTAGGAGATCACGCCGCGCGTGCCGTTGGCAAACTTCACCTGAATATTCAGCAGGTCACCGACATACAGGCCGCCGATCTGCGAAAAACGGATGAAGCCCTTGTCCTCAATATAGGTTGCAACCACGCCGATGGAGTCCATATGCGCGGCAAACAGCAGCTTTTTGCCGTCCTTTGCACCCTTTTTACGGCAGATAAGGTTGCCGAGCGCGTCCGTCGTCACGTCGTCGATATATGCGCCTGCGATCTCCGCGATGGTCTCACGGACTGCATCCTCACGGCCGGAAGGGCCGAATGCACCCGCGACCGTGTTCCATAAATCAAAAATCTTGCTCATTCGTCGTCCCCTCCGAGTTCTTCCAGAAATGCGCGTGCGGCAGCGAGCACCGCTTCGCAGTCGGCTACTGCCGCCACCGAGGACGGCGAGTGAATATAGCGTACCGGAGCCGCGGCCGCGCACACGCGCACGCCTGCACGGCTCTTGTGGATGCGGCCTGCGTCCGTGCCGCCGGCTACGCGCGTTTTCGTCTGCCAGCGGATGCCGCGCTTGTCGCAGGCATTGCGCAGTAATTCGAACAATTCCGCGTCATAGATGGTCGCGCCGTCCATAAACGGCAGAACCACACCGCCGCGCACGCGGCAAACGGCTTTGCCGCCTTCCACCTCCGCGAGATCAGCGGCTGTCGTACCCTCGAGCACCATTGCAAATCCCGGGTCGAGCGCATACGCCATGCTTGCCGCACCGCGCAGACCGACTTCCTCCTGCACGGTGAAGCAGAACCAGGTGTCGATCGGCGGCTCGTCCTCGATGAGCTTGAGGAGCGCGACACAGCCGACACGGTCGTCAATCGCCTTGGCCTTGATAAGACCGTCGCCGAACTCGACAACCGCCGAATCAAACACGCCGTAATCGCCAAGCGAAACCTTGTCCTCGGCGGCAGCTTTGCTCGCTGCGCCGATGTCGATATACAGATCCTTGGTCTTGGGCATGGTGCGGCGCTCTGCGGCAGTTGTCAGATGAACTGCCTTGATGCCGATCACGCCCTGCACATCACCGAAGCGAACCGGCCGGCCGATGACCACGCGCGGGTCCACGCCGCCGACAAAGCCGAATTTGAGCATGCCGTCATCGGTGATCTTCTTGATGATAACGCCGACCTCATCCATGTGCGCGCACACGACAACCGGACGCTCGAGCGCCTTTTTGCCCTTGCGGAACACCATAATGTTGCCGATGGCATCGGTTTTAATTTCGTCCGCGAACGGTTTTACCTTTTCGAGCACAAACTCGCGCACCGCATCCTCACAGCCGGACGGCCCCGGCAGCGCGCACAGCTGCTTCATCAGTTCGATCATGCGCCCACCTCCCCGTCAAATTCGCGCAGGAATTCTGCCATCAGATCAGCGACTGCCTGCACGTCAGACAGCTCCACGACCTCGACCGGCGTATGCATGTATTTTTCCGGAATGGACAGCAGACCCATTGCGATGCCGCGGCCGACGATCTGCATCGTCCACGCATTCGTGCCGGTGTTGCCCTCCATAATTTCAAGCGTATAGTCGATGTCGTTCGCCTTGGCGGTCTTGATGAGCGCCTTGGTGAAGCCGCGGTGCAGGTTCGGACCCATGCCGACTGCTACGCCGCTGCCGAGGTCGAACACACCGTCCGACGGACCGTCCGGCGTTCTGCCGTGGGTCACATCCACCGCGATGGCGTACTCCGGCTGAACCGTAAACGCGCCGGTCTGCGCACCCAGTTCAGTGACTTCCTCCTGCGTGCTGATGAGCACCGCAACATTGCATTTCAGCTTGTCCTTCACCGCGTGCAGCTGCTCCATTGCCAGCAGGATGGCGGCAACGCCCGCTCGGTCGTCAAGGCACTTGCTGCAAAGCTGACCGCCCGCCAGCTTGATCGGCTGCTGCGCGAACACGATCGGCGTGCCGACGCGAATGCGGCTTTTGGCATCGAGCAGACCGGTGTCGATCGCCATCTGGTCGATGGGTACAGCCTTGTTCTGCTCTCCTGCCTTAAGCAGATGCGGCGGCATGCAGGATACCACGCCGTACAGCGGTTTGTCCGCGAGAATGGTCACCTCACCGCCGAGCAGCATGCGCGGGTCCACACCGCCGACCGGCGCGAACCGCAGAAAGCCGCCGTCCAGCACCTCGGTAACAAGAAAGCCGATCTGGTCGAGATGTGCGTCCAGCAGGACGGTTTTCGCGCCCTCTTTACCGCAGGACAGGCTGCCGATCACGTTGCCGTTTTTATCCGCGTCCACGGTGTCGCAGTACGGCCGGAACAGCTCCGCGACGGCCTTTGCCGCCTGCATTTCAAAGCCGCTGACCGCCGGCAGCGCGCACAGCGTCCGCAGCGTTTGTTCTAACTGCAAGGAAATTCCTCCTTTTTCGTCTTTTATCGTACAGGTTCTATTATAACCGTTTCATTGCTCGGTTACAAGGTACAGCAAATGAAAAAGGCACCGAATCGGTGCCTTTTTCGTGTTTATCAGATTTCCTCGCCCGTCGGGAGGTACAGCTTATTCATCACGCGGACACAGCCGTTTTCAAAGGTGGGTTCTATCGTGATTTCGCCATCGTACTTGATGGTGCCGAGCGTCGTGCCGAAGCGGTCAAAGCAGGTAACGGTATGCTCATCCGTGCGGAGCGCATACACGCCTGCGCCGTCGGTCGGCAGTGCGCCCGGACGGCCGTTCGGGCACTTCACGCGGAACAGAACCTTGTTCGTGCCGTCCGCGTCACAGCGGATGTACTCGTATTCCTTGTCGTTGATCCAGTGGCTGTAAATGTTCTGACCGACCTCATCGAACGCATTCTGATAGGTCTTTGTCAGCTTTTTGCCCTTGAAGTTGTACAGCGCGTAATAACCGGTCGATTCTGCGGCGATGTAGGTATCGCTGTACTGATTCAGCTGCAGCGCGCGCGAGCTGGACGCAATGCGCTTGCCTCCTGCGATAATCGTGTACGAGGTATCATCATCCGTTGTTGCAACAAAGCGATCACCTATGTTATCCGAAAGATACATTTTCTTGTGATCGAGCGCAAAATTCATACTCCACACAGTTTTGCCCGCAGTATCAATAGCACGAATGGTCTTGCTGTCCACGCGAACAACTGCTTTGCCGTCCTTGAAGGCGGTCAGGTGGTCATACGTTTGGGTAGCCTTGGTACCGTCCGTGAAAATCATATAATCCTTGCCGTACGTTATACTGTCAATATTCATCGGAATCGCCCAGCCTACCTGCTCACCGTCCACCGTAGCAAGTGCATAATTTTCCAGAGTTTCACCGGTTTTCATATTGTATACAGTGTATTCCCGACTGTCCTCTCGATATAGATAGACCCACTCGCCAAATACCGTAATAGCGGTGAATTCACCATTGTATTTCTTGTAATTGGTTAATAGCTTGTTACCCTTGGCATCCTCAAGGTGCATCTGTACATTAAAACCGTCATCGCTGTCAACAACAACAGTATACTTAGCCGCGGTCTTGCTCGGCACCTCGGCATACTTGGTATCATACAGGCGCAGCATGGTCGCGATGGACTGCTCGTGCGTATAGCTGTTATTCGGTGCAAAACGATTGCCGCTGACGCCGTTCATCACGCCGCTGTTGTACGCCCAGTACACATCGCTGCGTGCCCACGCCTGAATGTCCGCGCCGTCCGCGAAAACGTGCGGCATACGGTCCTTCACGCTGTCCTTGGCATTCTTGCGCAGGTTGCCCAGACGGTGCAGCATGCTTGCCGCCTGCTGACGGGTCAGCTGCTGCTGCGGTGCAAATTTGCCATTGCCAACGCCGTTTACCACGCCCAGAGACGCACAGAGCAGCACATCCTCGTCCTTGGTATCCGAGAAGGAAACCGTGGCTTTATCGACGGATTTTACGTTTCCGCTCTTCTCCCAGGTGCGGTAAACCGCTGCCGCCAGTGCGCAGAAATCCGCACGGGTGATGCTCTGCGTATACGCCTGATCGACCTGCTCCGGCACAATGCCCGCGTTCCGCGCGGTATCCACCGCCGTCTTCGCCCAACTGCTCGGCGCTTCCGCTGCCGCAGCTGCCGTTACCAGCATAGCCGCAGATAAAATCGCTGCAATCGTTCGTTTCATAGAAAATCCTCCTTTTAATTCAGCGGTCAGTGATTTTTCTTTGTTTTGGATATTGCGCGCTCTGTTTTCTGATCGCTGCATTGTATTTGACGTTGGGTATCTGCAAAAGGTTCCCAGATTTATCGGGTAATGTCAAAAAAATCATTGACGGTGCAGGTCTGCAGAATACCGTCCGGCGTGTAGTATTCATCCCGCAGGACGCGCTGCTGCTCGTCATACCATATTTTCTCGGTTACGCCGTCCCTGCTGACGCAGACTGCGGTGCGCTCGGTGTCGTCGTATGTCCACTCGTTGTCCTGCATCATTTCGTAATTCGGATCATGCACATTGTTTTCCATGCGCAGCGTGGAGCCGCGTGCATCCTTCACCGTGATCCATGTGCCGGTCAGCACGCCCTCGAAAATCGTGCTGGTTCTGGTCGTTTCTCCGGTTTTGGGATTGTATTCCGACACCGTCTGTGACTGCATGTTGCCTGCCGTGTCGCAGCTCTGCTCCAGATACGGTTCTTCCTCGTCTCCGCGATAGGTGTAAGTCTCTATTCCGTCCGCATTCGCTGTGCGAATGATACGCCCCTGCTCGTCATACTCTGTGTAAGAAACCGTCTTTACACCGCAGGTTGTGGAATACCATGTCATTTTGCTGCCGCTGTAAACCTTGCGTTCGCTGGAACTCACACCGAACGGACGCTTGCAATTCAGCGACCAGATCTCGCGGTTCTGCGCATCGTAGCCGGTGATTCTGAGATAGGACCATTCCTTCTCATCCGGTATCACGCGCGTTGTCTTTTGCTGTTCAATCCGAGCAGCAGGCTGCATATACGCCAGAAGTGTCCAGTTTTCCGCTGTCGGACGGACATACCGCAGTCCGTTCATCGACAAGCCGCCGAAAACAACGCCACAGCAGACCACAGTGCTTGCCGCCAGCATTCCGGCTCGTTTGAGAATGTTCAGCTTCACCCAAACACCTCCTCAGCGGGTGACATCGGTGTATGTTGTTGTAATCTCACGCGAAAAACCATCCTCCGAAAAGCTATATGCATTTTTTATCCAGCGTCCCTGTTCGTCATACCAGTATTTCTCGGTCGTGCCCTCCGCCTCGTCCACACAGGTGGCCGTGCGCGCGGCATCGTCATACGTCCACTGATAGTCACAGGTTCTCCTCTGTCCGCCCGCGCTGAAATGCACTTGCTTTACGATGTTGCCATGCGAATCCAGTGTGCAGTACTGCGAGGCAAGATAGGTACCATCGTCCTCGTATATGTCCATATTGGTGACGGTACTGCCTGTTTGCGGGTCGGTTTCGGTGATCTTGCGGCCGGTCAACGCGCCCTGCGCGTTGTGCGTTTCCTCCAGATACGTTTCAGTCGCATCGCCGCGGTAGTAATACGTCGATATGCCGCCATAATCGGTTTCCATACGGATAAGCCGTCCCTGTTCATCATACTGGCAAACCGAGTCCGCTTTTCCGCCCTGACCGAAGAAATACCGCGCCGATGTATTGCCGATGTACACATCACGGCTGCTGCCGACCGATGCCAGCTTGCCGAATGTCGTGCGCGACCAAATCTCGCGGTTCTGTGCATCGTATCCGGTGACAGTGTAGGTCGGGTCGCCCTCACCGAAGTCCATAACGCACTGCTCGATGCGTTCCGCCGGTGCGACCCACGGCAGCAGCCACCAGTTGTCCGCCGTCGGACGCATATAGCGCAAGCCGTTGAGCGCCAGCGCCCCGAAAACACCGGCTGTACAGGCGGCAGTTGCCGCTGTCAACATTCCCACACGTTTGAGCAGATCTCTGTTCATAAACATCCGCCTTTCTCTATCCAATTGTCCTGCCTGTCTTATCTGGTTTCAGTATAGCATAAATTTTTCCGGAAGGATATATCTCTTTGCATTTTGAAGCAGAAATGTATCATGCAGCGGCAAAATCGTTTGTCCGCATCCGGTTAGCGGTGGTGCGGGAGCACTCCCCTGCGATTGCGCGTGGCAGCTGAATTTACAGGTGCCGTCCGCAGACACCAGACCACCGAGTTGCGCAACACGGGTATCCCCCAGGGGACCTTCTCTTGCCTTTCGGGCAATTCACCTTGTGTTGCGCCTGCGTAGAGCAAACCGCATGTGTAGCAGTAAAGTATCTGGCATTGAGAATAGGTAGGGAAATGGGCGCACACTGTGCGCCCCTACGGAAGAAAAAATCCTCTGCCGTTCCCCTATAGTCTCAGTTCTGCAAATTTCGCCGTGCTATCTCAAAAGGAAACAGGATTCAAAAGGGTGGAAACCTTGGTGTCCATCCTTTTGCCCACCGCCGTGGGTACGGCGAACTCCTGCGCTCCGCAGAGCGCAACTCTCCGCTTGATTAAAACGCAAAAAAATCCCGCAGAGAAAACCTCTGCGGGATTTATTATGCTATTTCAGCAAGCGTTTTGCGCGATCTTACGCCTCGGGAGCGTACAGATCCTGCAGGCGCTTCAGGTGAGCGTAACGCTTGGTAGACTCTACCTCGGAACGCTCGAACAGGCCCTCTGCACGATCCGGGAACGAACGGGTCAGTGCGGAGTAACGAGCCTCGCCCATCATGAACTTGCGGTAATCCTCGGTCTTGGGTTCCTTGGACTCCAGAATGAACGGGTTCTTGCCCTCGTCAGCCAGCTGCGGGTTGAAGCGGAACAGGTTCCAGTAACCGCAGTCAACAGCCTTCTTCATCTCAGCCTGGCAGTTGGTCATGCCGCCCTTGATGGAGTGCATCTCACACGGAGCATAGCCGATTACCAGCGACGGGCCCGGATAAGCCTCAGCCTCAGCGATGGCCTTCAGGGTCTGAGCCGGGTTAGCGCCCATAGCTACCTGTGCAACGTAAACGTAGCCGTAGCTCATAGCGATCTCAGCAAGGCTCTTCTTCTTGGTGGTCTTACCGGAAGCTGCGAACTGTGCAACAGCGCCGATGTTGGTAGCCTTGGAAGCCTGTCCGCCGGTGTTGGAGTAAACCTCTGTATCGAATACCATAACGTTTACGTCCTTGCCGGATGCCAGAACGTGATCCAGACCGCCGAAGCCGATATCGTATGCCCAGCCGTCGCCGCCGAAGATCCAAACGGACTTCTTAGCGAGGTATTCCTTGTGAGCCAGAACATCCTTGCAGTCCGGGCAGCCTGCTGCTGCGCCCTTTTCGAGCTCTGCAACCAGTGCCTTTGCCGGCTCAGCGTTAGCAGCGCCGTTGTCCTTGGTATCCATGAAGCTGTTAACAGCGTTCTTGAAGCTGTCGGTAGCGTTCTCAGAGCCAGCCATAACTTCCAGCTTGGAGATCAGGCGCTCACGGAGAGCTTCCTGACCATAGTACATGCCAAGGCCGTGCTCTGCGTTATCCTCGAACAGGGAGTTAGCCCATGCCGGACCGTGGCCGTTTGCATCAACGGTGTACGGGGAGGTAGCAGCCGGGCCGCCCCAAATGGACGAACAGCCGGTAGCGTTGGAGATGTACATGCGGTCGCCGCAAACCTGAGTGATCAGGCGGGCGTAAGAGGTCTCTGCACAGCCTGCGCAGGAACCGGAGAACTCAAGCAGCGGCTTCTTGAACTGCGAATCCTTTACGGAGTTCGTGGAGATCATGTCGGCCTTCTCGGAAACCTTTGCTACGCAGTAATCGAATGCATCCTGCTGAGCAGCTTCCTCTGCCTGCGGTACCATCTTGAGGGACTTGGTCGGGCAGACGCCGATACATACGCCGCAGCCCATGCAGTCCAGCGGAGATACAGCCATGGTGTACTTGTAAACGCCCTTGCCCTTGCCTGCCTTGATGTCAACCAGCTTGGTGGAAGCCGGTGCAGCAGCAGCCTCTTCTTCGGTCAGTGCAAACGGACGAATGGTAGCGTGCGGGCAGACGTAAGCACACTGGTTACACTGAACACAGGTAGCCTCGTTCCACTGCGGAACGGTAACTGCTACGCCGCGCTTCTCGTAAGCAGCTGCGCCGTGCTCGAAGGAGCCGTCAACATGCTCGCCTGCGAATGCGGATACCGGCAGGGAGTCGCCGTCCATGCGGCCGATCGGCTCCATAACGTCCTTGACCATCTTGACAACTTCCGGACGGCCCTGCAGCTCGCGGGTATCAGCCTCGTCCTGTGCGTCAGCCCAGTCAGCCGGTACGTCGATCTTCTGGTATGCGGTAGCGCCGATGTCGATAGCCTTGTGGTTCATATCAACGATGTCCTGGCCCTTCTTCAGGTAGGACTTGGTAGCAGCGTCCTTCATGAACTGGATAGCCTGCTCGCTCGGCATTACCTTAGCCAGTGCGAAGAATGCAGACTGCAGAATGGTGTTGGTGCGCTTGCCCATGCCGATCTCGATAGCGAGGTCGATTGCGTTGATGGTGTAAAGCTGAACGTTGTTCTTAGCAATGTAGCGCTTCTCGGAAGCTGCCAGATGCTTGCTCAGCTCTTCCGGAGACCACTGGCAGTTGATGAGGAATACGCCGCCCGGCTTAACGTCACGCACGATCGGGAAGTGCTTGGTGATGTAGGACGGGTTGTGGCATGCTACGAAGTCAGCCTTGTTGATGTAGTAAGGAGAACGGATCGGCTTGTCGCCAAAACGCAGATGCGAAACGGTTACGCCGCCGGTCTTCTTGGAGTCGTACTGGAAGTAAGCCTGTACGAACTTGTCGGTGTGGTCGCCGATGATCTTGATGGAGTTCTTGTTCGCACCAACGGTACCGTCGCCGCCGAGACCCCAGAACTTGCACTCGGTCGTGCCTTCTGCTGCGGTGTTCGGTGCCGGCTTCTCCTCGAGGGAGAGGTAGGTAACGTCGTCGTTGATGCCCAGGGTGAACATCTTCTTCGGCTCTGCCTTAGCCAGCTCCTCGTATACAGCGAATACGGAGGACGGGGGCGTATCCTTGGAACCCAGACCGTAACGGCCGCCGGTTACTACCTTATCGGTGATGCCTGCATCAGCCAGAGCGGTAACAACGTCCATGTAAAGCGGCTCGCCCTGGGAGCCCGGCTCCTTGGTGCGGTCGAGGACTGCGATCTTCTTAGCGGTCTCCGGGATAGCTGCGATCAGCTTATCAGCACGGAACGGACGGTACAGACGAACCTTAACCAGGCCGACCTTCTCGCCGTGCGCGTTCAGGTAATCGATAACTTCCTCTGCAACGTCGCAGATGGAGCCCATAGCGATGATAACGCGGTCAGCGTCAGCAGCGCCGTAGTAGTTGAACAGCTGGTAGTTGGTGCCGAGCTTGGCATTTACCTTGCCCATGTACTCCTCAACGATGCCCGGAACAGCTTCGTAGTACTTGTTGGCAGCCTCGCGATGCTGGAAGAATACGTCGCCGTTCTCGTGAGAGCCGCGCATCATAGCGTGCTCCGGGTTCAGTGCGCGCTTGCGGAATGCTTCAACAGCATCCATGTCGCACATTTCCTTCAGATCCTCGTAATCCCAAACCTGGATCTTCTGGATCTCGTGGGAGGTACGGAAGCCGTCGAAGAAGTTGATGAACGGAACACGGGACTTAATGGTAGCCAGATGTGCTACTGCAGAAAGGTCCATAACCTCCTGCGGGTTGGTCTCAGCCAGCATAGCGAAACCGGTCTGGCGGCAAGCCATAACGTCGGAATGGTCGCCGAAGATGTTCAGTGCATGAGATGCAACGGTACGAGCGGAAACGTGGAATACACACGGAAGCAGCTCGCCTGCGATCTTGTACATATTCGGGATCATCAGCAGAAGACCCTGAGATGCGGTGTAGGTGGTAGTGAGCGCACCTGCTGCCAGAGAGCCGTGTACGGTACCCGCCGCACCTGCCTCGGACTGCATTTCGATTACCTTAACGGTAGTACCGAAAATGTTCTTCTGACCTGCGGCAGCCCACTGGTCAACGCTGTCTGCCATGGGGCTGGACGGGGTGATCGGATAGATACCCGCAACTTCGGTAAACGCGTACGATACGTGCGCGGCCGCAGTGTTGCCGTCCATGGACTTCATCTTTCTTGCCATGTTGATGTCCTCCTATAAAAAATTATAATTCTCAATCGGAATTAAAAGCCCTCGTTTTGGTGTATTTTAACCTAAACTAAGCCTTACCTGCCCCTTCATTGTAGCACTCACGCACAAAGTTGTAAACAGTAAATGTACTATTTTCCGCACTATTTTTCAAATTTTGATAAGCCGTTTCGGATTATGAAACGCATGCAAACTTTTTATCATGGAGTTTCTGTGTTTTTTCCGTGTTTTTTATTGCGTAATCTGATGACACATAGTATAGTATTAGATGTATAGTTATATGGTTATGCCATAAGTATCGGAGGGATCGGCATGGTATCTCGCGTATTCTCGGCAGGACTGAGCGGCATTGACGGCTACATTGTCACCGTCGAGTGCTTCCTCTCCGGCGGTCTTCCCCGGCTGGATGTCGTCGGTCTGCCGACCGGCGCGGTATCCGAAGCCGGAGAGCGCGTCCGTGCCGCCGCAAAGGCCTGTGCCTTTGACTGGCCCGTGTCCCGACTGACCGTCAACCTCGCACCTGCCGACACAAAAAAGGCAGGAACAGCATACGATCTGCCTATTCTGCTTTCCATTCTGGCGGCAGCGGGCGAGATTGATGCACCGCCCGACAACGCTCTCTTCTTCGGCGAGCTTTCCCTCACCGGAGAGCTGCGGTCTGTCTGCGGTGCGCTTTCCATGGCGCTTGCCGCGCGTGATGCCGGTTTCAAAACCGTGTTCGTTCCCGCGATGAATGCCGCCGAAGCATCCTATGCTTCCGGTGTGACGGTGTTTCCGATCCATACATTAAATGAGCTGCTCGGACATTTGAACGGCAGAAAGCCGCTCACGCCGTGTGCTCCTCCGCCCAGACCCGAACCGCAGGACGATGCGCTGGATTTTGCGCATGTGCTCGGTCAGCACGCGGTCAAACGCGCGCTCGAGATCGCGGCTGCAGGCGGACACAACGTGCTTCTTTCCGGACCGCCCGGTTCGGGCAAGAGCATGGCTGCAAAGCGCTTTTCCACCATCCTGCCGCCGCTGTCTGACAGTGAACGGCTGGAGGTTATCCGTGTCTGGTCTGCCATCGGCAGAGGACAGGAGGCAGTCGAGCGTGCCGAACGGCCGTTCCGTGCACCGCACCATAATTCCTCGGCCAACGCGATGGCTGGCGGTTCGGGTGCCGCAGGGCGGCTGCCCGTCCCCGGCGAGATCACGCTCGCGCACCGCGGTGTGCTGTTTCTGGATGAATTTCCGGAATTCCGCCGCGATGTGCTCGAAACCCTGCGCCAGCCGCTTGAGGACGGCAGAGTTACCATCTCGCGTGTCGCCGGTCAGGTGACGTATCCGGCACGGTTTCAGCTCATTGCCGCGATGAATCCCTGCAAATGCGGCTGGTACGGCACGGAACGCTGCACCTGCACCAAGGCTGCCGTTCAGCAGTATCTGCACCGTCTGTCCGGTCCGCTGCTCGACCGAATCGACCTGCAGGTTGCTGTGCAGCCGGTTGAATACGCCGCGCTTGCCGCACGAGGTCAGGCCAGTGAGGAACACTCCGCCGACATTCGTGCCCGCGTGCTCGCCGCGCGCGAGCGGCAGTATGCCCGACAGGGCGCCGACGTGTGCAACGCCGCGATTCCGCCGCCGCAGCTTGCCGAGCACTGCCCGCTGAGCGCGGATGCGTCTCGTATGTTTGCGGCCGCATTTCAGCGACTGGGGCTGACCGCCCGTGCGCATGACCGCGTACTGCGTGTTGCCCGCACGATCGCCGATCTGGCAGACAGCAGCGTCATCGAGGCTGAGCATCTCGCCGAGGCTCTGCAGTACCGTTCACTCGACAGAGCCGCGGGTTCTTGACAGCTTGTGGAAAAGTCTGTGGACTATGTGTATAAATTTACAATTACTGTAATTTCGTCTAAATTCGACTATTTATTGACATACTGGTTTGTTTTATCGGCAAACCAACAACCAGTCAGGAGGAAAATTCAATGTCTCATCCTATCGCTCGCCGTGCCGGTATGCTTGCGCTGACTGCCGCAATGCTCATGCCGAGCGCGGGAGCATTATCCGATGTGTCCAGCTGGGCGCAGGAAGGCGTTGCCGCTGCGCAGAATGCCGGTCTGGCACCTTCGTCCCTGTCCAACAGTGCCGCTTCCGGCTCTATCACCCGCGCAGAGTTCTGTGCCGTTGCGCTGAACGCCTATAAGGCTGTCAGTGGCAAGGCTGTCTATGTTTCGGGCAAAAAGCCGTTCGAGGACTGCTCGGACCCCAATGTCACCGCAGCTTACCTGCTCGGCATTATAAAAGGCCGCACCAACGGCAACTTTGATCCGGATGCCAAGATCAGCCGCGAGGAAATGTGCACCATACTCGACAACATCCTCGCCGCTGCCGATATCGAAGCAACCGAGATCGCCGGTGATGCCTGCATCGAGGATTACCCCGATGTAAGCATGATCAGCGATTACGCAATGCAGCCGGTCGTTACCATGGTCGATCATTCGGTCATCAACGGCATCACCGATACCAGCACGGACACCACCATTCTGGCCCCGTCCGGCACCACCACCCGTGAGCAGGCGCTGATCATGGCAAACCGCTTCTGCACCGCCTTCAAGCCGGATAAGACGCCGATTGCAGCGGTTGACGGCTCCGCTAACCTGCCGACCACCGCCGGTTCTTCCGCCTCTGCCGCAACCACTATCGCCGGTCTGCCGCAGACCGAGGCTGAGAAGATGACCTACGTTTACGGCGCAGGCAACGGCAAGTACCAGTCCGCAGCTGAGGCTGAGGCTCACATGGTCGAGATCGTGGTTCCGGTATGGCATCTGCAGTCTGACGGCACCAAGGTGGCCTCCAAGGCTTACCTGCAGGTAAACGCTTCGCTGGCTTCCATCTATCAGGCCATCTTCGAGGAGATCTTCAACGGCTCCGAGAAGTTCCCGATCTACGATGTAGGCTGCTACTCGTGGCGTACCGGCGAGCACTCGCAGGGCACCGCAGTTGATATCAACCCGGACGAGAACATGGAAGCTACCATCAACTCGGACGGTTCTCTGTCTCCGACCTGCGGCACCCACTGGACGCCGTATATTGATCCGTACTCCATCCCCGAGGGCGGCGATGTTTACAATGCCTTCACCAAGTACGGCTTCACCTGGGGCGGCAACGGCTGGCACAGCAAGCGCGACTACATGCACTTCAGCTACTTCGGCCGCTAAGCACTACATACGAAATGGCAAAAGAAGGGACGGCTTATCGTTAGCCGCCCCTTATCTTTTGTGAAATTTGTGTAACTTTACAGGAATTTAATTTGCATTTTTAGAATAACATGCTATAATAATATATAGAGTAAATTAGCAAGGAGGCATGACATCATGAGAAGACTCTCTATTCCGCAGAAGCCCGACCGTCCGGACATCGACGATCTGATCTTTGGTGATGACCATAAGACGCAGAGCGAAAAGTAACCGCACTTTTTGATCGGTTCCACGCAGGGCTTGCAGAGAAACAGCAGCCGCGTGGTTTTTTTATACCTGTTTTTGAAAGGAAACATATAAAAATGGAATCATCCAGTCCCGCGTCACGGACAAAAATGTAACACCCGAAGCATTTTTAATGCCTCGGGTGTTTTTTCTCTCTGCACCGATTGACCTGGGGACACGAACCTCGTAAGCGTATTCGCCCCTAACGGGCAGAAGGTTCTCGCTGAACCTCAGCGGGGATTTGCGCTGACGCCGCGCGGGCGCACAAGAGGGTAGACACCTGCGGTTTCCACCCT
>OLOF01000499.1_pt1 | contig 16798 bp, 22 predicted proteins | sample 1643121 | NCBI WGS metagenome assembly OLOF01 (sample SAMEA3136677, study PRJEB25190) | human gut metagenome | biome: human gut; feature: human-associated habitat; material: faeces | place: Austria | collected 2013
GTATTTTGTTAATTTCTTCTTTTATTATTTTACTAATATTTCTTAAATATTCTGTATCTGTATATGCTGTTTCTGTAAATCTTTGTGACCTTCCTTCACTCAAAAACATCAGCATTTCTGACATAATTAAATATCTCATTGTATATGTTAATCTTTTTCTTGGGTCTTTTATTTCATCTATGTACTTTAGTATATCTGGTACATAGTGAAATATTGTTTTCGTAAATACTTCTGTTGTATTTTTTGAAAATCCTTGTTTCATATATACCACCATCCTTTGTATTATTTTTCAATTATATTTTATCATATTTGTGCGAAAAAGTTATTTTTTTCCAAAAAAACGTAGTGAATTTTATTTGAATTTACTACGTTTTTTACTTTATTTATTTTTATTCGTTATTACTGCTAATTTAGTATAATACGCCAATTTTTCAGAACAAATGTACTATTTTTTATTAAAACTATTGATTTTTTGTATATTTTTGTTATAATAAATCATACAAGAAAGGATGTTTGGTATATGCAAGAATTATTAAATATTTTAAATAATACAAAAAGTACTCTTGATAACTATTATGAAGCACATAAAGATGAAAATTTTTATAACAGGAGAAATACTCCTAAAGACTACCTTGAATGGGTTGATAAGAAAACTAAAATTATAATGAATTCTCCAGAATTTATAGAAAAATCAAAAGAATATATTGTTCGTGGAGATGTAGTTTGGGTTGAATTTGGATTCAACATAGGTGAAGAATTTAGTGGCAGGCATCCTGCTCTGGTTTTAAAAAACGGTGGTAAAACATTATTAGTTTTACCTATTACAAGTAAACAACCAACAGAAAAACAACTTGCTAGTAAAACCTATGTTGAACTTGACAAAATATATAACTTTAAAACAATGAAAAGATGGGTAAATATTTTTAACATTAATCCTATAAGTATTGAAAGAATAGATTTTACAAAGAAAAAGGGAAATGTTAAAGGAATTGATTTAGATAATATATCAAAAGCATTTTTAGATTCTGACCTCTTTAAATATAAACCTTCTAAAAATAATTCATAATTTATCAAAATTTTTGCATAAAATCCTTGATTTTTACATAAAAATATAGTATCATTTAATTAATAGGAAATCTATTTAATTAGATGACTGAGAAGGCTGATTTCGGTGAGCAGTTATGATTTAGAATGTAGCTTGTATAGAAATATATAGGCTACAGTTTTTTTATTTAAAAATGTTACTTTTTGCTAAAATACCTATTATAATTTTATTACATTTAGTGTTGCACAATTATAAAGTGTGGAGTTTGTTTCATCTTTTATAAAGATGCTTAAAAGCCTTCTATCAACAGAGGGTTTTATTTTTAACCGTCTCGAATTGAACACGGTTATCTTTTATTACTAACTATAAATAGCTTACTATATCTTCAAAAGTATCATATCCACTTTCACTATTGATATGTCCTGTATTTGGAATAAAAACTTGCTCTGTTGCAATTTTATCTGCAAATTCTTTTTCGACTTCATATTTTACATATGTGAATAGAAACAAATTATTTCATTAGAATATTGTTTCACATCTTCTAAATTATCAAAATACATAGATTTATTAACATTATCATATTCTTCATTTATTCCTAGGTAGTTGTTAAATCCACACATAAATATTAATTTTTTAACTTTTACTTTATTTTCAACTAAAAATTTTGATATAAATACTGGTGCAATACTATGTCCTATAATTGTAGTATTCTCATTTATTAAACCTAAATCCAAATAATATTTAAGCAACTTGCTCCAATTTTCATAATTTTGATATCCTACCCCTATTGGAAAGTCTGGCACATATACTTGTTTTCCTTCATCTTCTATAAAGTCATGTAACCAACTAAAACAATTTCCAAAAGGGCTTCCAAATGAGCCATGAATAATAAAATAATTTTCCATTTCAAATTCCTCCTCTATCAAGTATCTCATTTTATAAGATATCTACACACTATTTTTCTAGTTCACTTTCATATTCACTTTTATATTGTTCATACTTAGTTTTTGCTCTTGGTAATCCTGCATCTACTGCCATTTTCAAGTAATACTCTGATAATTTAAAATTTTTCTCTGTTCCAACTCCATTATAATAAAAATTCGCTCCTAAATCATAAATTGCTGGAAGATGTCCTTGCATTGCACAATCATGTATCAATTCAAATGCCTTCTTTTCATCTCTTTCAATATCTCCAAATCCAAAATAGTAATAAGCTCCTAAACAAAATTTTGAAAATGCTTGTTTTCTTGGATTTTGTTCTTCCTCATTTATAAGTTCTAATAATGGTTTATATGCCTCTACATGTATTTGTTTTGCTTTTTCTTTATCTTGTTCTACTCCATCTCCAAAATAATAGCAAGCACCAACCCCATAGGCTGAGCGAGGATCTCCTAACTCTTTTCCTTTTCCATACCAGTACATTGCTTTTTCAAAACTTTGCTCTGCCCCATTTTCTTCACTATCATAACTTCTTCCTAAAATATAGCACGCAAATTTATCACCATTTTCAGCTTTTTTTCTTACATCGTTTAAATCAAATATTATTGCTTTTATAGCATTACTCATTATCCACTTCTCCTAATTTTTTTAACAAAATATACCTTTTTATATTTTCATCTTTTTGATAGCAAGTTTGTTCTTCATAACCTAAATCTTTTAAATTTCTTAAACTATAAACATTCTCAAATGTAACTTCTGCAATTATATTACTTATTCCTTTTTCTCTAGCTTTTCCTTCAAGATACTTTACTAATAATTTTTGTAGTCCATAGCCTCTATATTCTGGTAATACAATAACTCCATCTATATCAGCACAATTACCTTTGATATTCGGAATCATTTGCTTTAATTCTTTCATTCTATTTGAAACTGATAAGAAAATCCATGCAATCATTTTATTATCTATAAAAGCACCATATATTTCGCCATCATTGATAGGGTCATTAACTATTCTTAAATATGTATCTTTTTTAAAAGGTAAAAAATATCCTTTTTCTTCTTCTTTAAAATTATCTATTACATTATTTTGAATATTGTATATCGAATCTATATCATCAACAGTTCTTATTTTTATGTTTTTATTTGTAATATATTTAAAAAGATATTTATATTCTTCTTCGTGTATTAATAATCCTTCTACTTTTTCTTCCACCATTTTCTCTAAATCTTTATAAAAAACATATTTAACTTCTGCTACTTCATTATCTTCAAAAATATATTCTTCTATCTTTTTATTACAGTTTAATAAATATACATATTGAAATTCCATATTTTTAGGATTTTTTGTGCTTTTAATTGTTGCAACATATTGTAAATCTTTTTCTTCTGCCTCAACTCCTAATTCTTCTTTTAGTCCCCTTATTGCTCCATCAATTACACTTTCTCCTGCTTTTATATGTCCTGCTCCAGATATGTCCCAGCAATTAGGATGTGATTTCTTATTCGCACTTCTTTTTTGTAATAATAATTCATTTTTGTCATTTATAATCCAAACATGTGCTGTTCTATGGAAATCGCCTTCTTCATGTACTTTTCCCTTTTCTTTTACTTGTCTCGTTGGATTATTATTTTCATCAAATATATCTATATATTCCATAGTTTTGCTCCTTAATATGTCAGATAATTTCTGGCACAACTAATTATTAATTATCTATTAACCTACATTGTTCTTTATACCAAGCTGGTGTACATATCATAATTATTTTGCAATCTCCATTCCAAAAATAAATTTCTTTCTTATCTATTAAAATTACATCTCCTGCTTCAAAATTTAGCATTTCATCTTCTTTATTTAAAGTTCCTTTTCCCTCTAGAACATAACATATTTCTTTACACTTTTCATTAGTACAGTATCCTATTTCTGGATATCTACCACTAATTGTATTAATACAAAAATCAATATCTTTATCTTTTAATCCTATTGAATATTCTAATAATTTGCTTGTATCACTATTTCGTATATTTTTAGCTTCGTTCTTCTTTACAACCTTCATAATCCTACACCTCATTATTAATACTTATATCACAAATTTACATTTTTTCATAGACTTTTACCAATATTCCTAAACATATTTCTCCTTACATTTGCTTAACTACTACAAAATCTCCAATATAAATAATGTCAAGAGCGAACGAAGTGAGTTCATTTTACTCTTGATATTATTTTTATTGGAAATTAAAATTAATTTGCAAATGTTATAGGTTAAATATTTCAAAATTTTTGACCTATAGAAATTTATAAGTCAAAAAAACTTAAAATTTTGACATATAAAAATAAGCATCAGCACATATCTACTGACACCTAATTTTATAAAGATTCTCTACAACTCATTTTAATAAATTTAATCTATTCATTGAAATATCTAACTTTATTTCATATCTACTAACCAACACAACCCCTACCTGTTATACTTACCATAGACACAATTCCAAATTTTCCAGTATTTCAAATGCCTTGCTCAATTTTCTAAAAATTTAATTTCTGTGTTTCCACTTACCATATCAGCAACCACTTTAACTTTTACACCTAAATTTTGATGTTTTTCTTTCCCAAATCTGCCTTTATCCTCAAAAGTTATAATCTCTGAAACTATATCAAAATCAAGTATTACATGTCTTGTTTTAGTTGTAGCACTGCCACGCATTCCACATGACTTGTAAATGGAAACATATCCACAGGAACAATCTCTTTCACCTCATACATTTCCTCTAACTTCGCCAAATCGCGAACCAAAGTTGCTGGATTACAACTAATATACACCAATCTCTTTGATTTAATACTCAAGATATTATTAATACTAGTATTATCCAATCCTCTTCTAGGAGGGTCAACCATAACAATATCAGGAATAATCTTTCTATCATAAATAATGTTACTCAATACCTTTTCTACATCTCCTGCAATAAATTCAACATTATCAACACTATTAATTTCAGCATTTTCCTTAGCTGCTTTTATAGCTTCCTCTACTATTTCAATCCCATAAACCTTTTTGGCATATTTTGACATAAATAGTGATATTGTACCTATTCCACAATATAAGTCAAAAACAATATCATCTTTGGTTATATTTGCTTTTTGGATTCCTAAGTTATATAGTTTTTCTGCTTGTATTGGATTTACCTGATAAAATGAAAGTGGTGATATTTTAAATGTATATTCTCCCAATTTATCTTCTATATATCCTTTACCAAATATTGTTCTATTTTCTAGTCCTAATATCACATTTGTATTTTTCATATTACTATTTACAATAATTGATGTAATTTCTTTATATTTATTTGCTATCTTACTTGCAAATTCTTTTTCATTATCAAAACCTTGTCGATTTACCACTAATATGCACATATATTGATTTGTTTTTATTCCTGTTTTTATTACAATATGTCTTAATAATCCTTTTCTTGTTTCTTCATTATAAATTGTGTACTTATTTTCATTCCATAAATCAAATATATATTTTGCTATTTCCTCAGATTTTTCATTTTGAATAAAACATTTTTCAATTGGTATTATTTCATGACTCCTGTTTGCAAAAACGCCTATTTGTGGCTTATTGTTTTTATCAATTCCTACTGGATATTGTACCTTATTTCTATAATAATATGGATTTTCCATTCCTATTGTTTCTTTTACTCTTATTTTATTTTTTAATGTCTTATCTACTAAACTTTGAACTGCATTTTGTTTTAGCTTAAGAGTTTCTTTATATTTTATATGTCTTAAATTACAACCTCCGCATCTTTTATATGTTTTACAATCAGGTTCAATTCTATTTTCTGATTTTTCTAATATTTCTAATATTTTTCCAAATGCATATGAAGACAATACTTTTACTATTAATATTTTTACCTTTTCACCTTTTATTGCCCCTGGTATAAATATAGTAAAATCATCTATTTTGGCTATACCTTCTCCTTCAAATCCATTATCAATTATTTCTACAATGTATTCTTTATTCTTTTCTACTATCATTTTATTCTTATATAACCGATTCCTTTCTACTTTAATTATACTATAAATATTATAGCTTCTTACTTTAAATTTGTAAATCAAAAAAGAGCATTTTTGTAAATTATGCCCTTTTTTAATTTTCTTTTTTTATATTTTCACTGAACTATTATATTGAATTTTATAGTCTATCACCTTATATCTTATCTAAACTATTGAAAATATTTATTTTCTTTAAACAAAAAATAAATATAAACAATGAATATAAACTTTGTTTCTAATAATTAATATATTCTATTTTTAATATTATTTATAACTATTATTTCTCACATAAGCTATTCTTCCTGTTTCTCTTACTTTAACTTTATCCACTTGAGAATTTACGTTTTCTAAAATTATAACACTTGTATTTGGTAAATATTGATACTGTATTCCTGATAAATTTGGATTTTGATATAAAATTGTTCTTCCTTTAAAATATTTTACCATTCCTACTGTTGAAGGTATGTTTTCAATTTTTTTAGTGTATTGTAAATCTATCCAACCTATGTTAGTTCTTCCCCAGCCATTCTTTTCTGCTAATACTTCTACAACTGTTCCATATCTATATGCTCCTATTTTTTTATATGAAATACAATTTCCCATTCTAATGTTTAAGCCTATTGGAGATATTATTTCAACTTTATATGGATTAAAAATATAATCTGCTATTTGATTATTATATCTTACTACTAAATAACTTGAGTCTATCCATTCATTTTTTCCAATCCTTGCCCAATTACCTTCCATTTCATATACTGTTACTTTAGTTCCATCTGGATATGCTTTAATTTTTGAAAATCTTGTTCCTGGTCCACTTCTTACATTTACTCCTATTCCTGTTGATGTTTTTACATATCTTGTGTATTCTGGCATTGTAATATCTTCGGTCTCGCTTTCGTTATTTCCTCTATCATTTTTAAAAGCAAAAAATCTTTGATAATTTGCATAATTTCTAAAATTATTTATACTACAATAAACTTTATTTCCTTCAACTATTACCTTTCCTTTTCTACTCGGAATATCAAATTTTCCACTGTATAAATATGGATCAAAAATCTCTAAGTAATCTCCACTAATTCCAACTAAAACAACAAAATGTCCTCCTGAAGTAAATAATCCATCATTTACACTTACTATCACATAATAATTATTTTTTACCAATTCTATTGCTTGATTTAAACTTGTAGTTTCTTCAAATCCTATTCCAAATTTATTTGCTGTCCACTTAAATGCTGACCAGTAAGTTCCGTTATCTCTACTTCTAAAACCATTTTCTACATATAAATTTGCCATTTGTGGAGGTGTTATAATTCCTTTTATACTAGAAACTACCATTGCCGCTGCTGTTGGGCCACATCCACTAATTCCTATTGTTTGTGATGGATTGCCTGTTATTGTATAAGGGTCGTTTCTCCATCTATTATCTATTTGTGAGTAATATATAAGTCCTTCATATGGTCCTAACTGGAAATTACTACTTCTATTTTTTTGGTTATTGTCATTTTGATTTGCTCTATTATATGCTTCTTCATTTTCTTTTTTAAATTCTTCTTCCTCTGTACTTTGATATTCTAACGATTGTTCTTCTATTATAGTTTGCATTGGTATTTCAGTTGTAGATATACATTCATCTGGTTGATTAGTTGCATTTACTATAATATTAAAGTTTCCTATAAATATGGTTAGAATAAGCATACTAATAATTAAACTAGATAATTTTTTTCTCATAAATTCTCCTTTCTTTATTGTTCAATATATTAGTATGCTATTTAGTATAATATTGTTAATATTATACATATTTTTTCTTTAATTTTTAATATGCCTAAAAAATTTGACAAAAATAGATGATTAGATATATACTTTCTAATCATCTATATAAATTACTTTCTATACTCTCACTTTTTCTTATTTTCTGAGAGTTTTAGTAAAAACTATGTTTAACTGGTGCCATTGACATAGATATCTACAACTTTTTTGGCTCTCTTGACGATTGATACAAATATCAATCAATTTCATTTATTATATCATTTTTTGTATAAAATACAATACAAAAAATAAAAATTCTTCAAAAAATTATTTCTAAATTCGCCAAATGTATTTGTTTTTAGCTGATTTTATTGTATAATATCTATGGAGGTACTATTATGAATGATAGGTATTACAGGAAAATCAGGAAGTGGTAAAACAACATTTGCATCTCTTTTAGCCAAAGAATTGAAATGCAAACATATAGACGTAGACAAAATAGGACATGAAGCTCTATTTAGACCAGAGATTTTAGATACTTTATGCAACAGCAATTAGATGCAATACTATTTCAAGATGATGAAACAATAATATTGGAATGGATTTTATTACCTCATAGTAGATATTGGAAAAAATGTGATTGTAAAGTCTTAGTTACATAAGATGATGAAAAAAGAAAAAATAAAGTAATGCAAAGAGATAATATATCTGAAGAATACTTTGATAAAAGGGATTCTGCAAGTATAGATTATTCTCAGATTAATTTTGATTACATATTTGAAAACAATTATCAAGCACAAACTATGAAGAAAATGCTTAATAGAATAAGTGAACAATATATTGGAGGAGATGAACGATGAAATTAAGAGTATTAGGAACACAATCGCCTTATAATACAATAGGACATAATTGTCCTGGATTTCTAATTACAGATGGTGAAACAAAAATAATGCTGGATTGTGGTAGTGGTAGTCATAGTTTATTAAATTTTCCAAGTGACTTAAACAATTTATCAATTATTCTAAGTCACTTACATAGAGACCATTATAATGATGTTTACAATATGCAATATTCGTCATTTGTTTTTCATAATCAAAAGCGAATTGAAAGACCAATTGATATATATATGCCATCAAGTCCAGACCATATTTATCAAGATATAATTGGAGAGACTAATGCGTTTGCTAATTATTCAGCTATCAGCGAAGAAACAAATCTAAATATTGGAAATATTGGCATAAGTTTTTGTAAAACAGACCATCCTGTAGAAACTTACGCAGTAAAACTATCTAATAATAACAGAACAATAGTATATACTTCTGATACATCATTCTCTTGCAAAGATAATAATGTTAACTCATTTTTGGCCAGAAGAATTGCCAGAAAAATATGTAGAAGAAGCAAAATGTATATTTCCAAAAGTACTTGCAGCAAATGAAGGACAAATTATAGATTTTCCTAAAATTCTAGAAAAAGAAGAAGGTATGAGATAATATCAAGCCTTCTCCTTTTGGGTTTCTATTTTTTTACTAATTCCAGAACCTCCTTAGGAAGATATTTTGAAACATCTTTATTATTTCTAAGTAGTTCCATAACCATACTTGAGCTGATATTACCTAAATTACCTGCTCTAATGTAAACTGTGTCAAGCTCGGATATTTCCTCGTTGATAGATGCCATATTTTCTTCATATTCATAATCCATACCATTTCGGATACCTCTGACTAAAAAGGTTGAATGATATTCTGTAGCAACATCAACAGAAAGATTATCATAAGAAATTACGGTAACATTGTTGAGATTGTTCCGAGCCAAAACCTGTTCGATTGCCTTTTGCATTAGTTCTTTGTCAAATCGCCGTGTTTTCTTTGGATGAACTCCAATTCCCACGATAACTTTATCAAAGAGCTTAGCAGATTGAGTAATTACATGTAGATGACCATTCGTGAAAGGATCAAAGCTACCTGCATAAAAACCAATTCTCATTTTGAATCCTCCTTTAATTGCTTGGAGGTTTTACCCTCCAAGTTGTTATACTTTTTGGGTAACAAATTTATACATTAAAATTATAGCACGTTTTACATAATTTTGCAAATAAAATCTGCCAGTATAACTATATATAAATTAATTCGCTAATAACAATTTCTTCTGCTTGAGCCTTAATAGAGTTCATCGTACCTACCCAATAAAGTATATCTGTATTTTTCATTTCTTCGGTTAAATCGCTTTTTGCTTTTAATTCACTAATAATCTGTTGTACTCTGTTATCTGCCGTTTCTTGTATTTCTTTTAAGTGTGCATTTAAAGCTCAGTTCATAAGCATTATAGTATAATTAGCTTTTTTGTGTTCTTTTAAATATTTTAATCTCATTCTTCCTCTGGCAAGTAATTACTAAATCTTACACTACCAAGTACATTACCTAATATCATAGGTTTTGTACTATCAATATAACCTTTATCATATAATTCTTGACAAGGTTTACAAATTGAGTCTCTAAAATTGATTTGTGTTATAATTACTTCATTACCAACTAAAGCAAGTTCTATATCATCAACATATTTCATTATTAAGTCTGCTTGTTCTTGTCTAGTATAATCTTTCCAAGTTTTAGTTCTTGCTTGATATTCCTTATCTAATTTGACTTTATTTATAAAATCAATATCTCTTTTTAGTAGAATATCCTTTGGAGTAAATTTAAGTTCTTCTGTGCAGTCAGTAGTTTCTAGTTTGCTTTGTAGTTCTGTAATTGCATTTTCAACTATTTTCTTTTCTTCTTTATATTCTTGTACTTCAAAAGCACCATTAATGTAAGCCTTTTTTATTCTCTCTAGTTTTACTTTTTGCTCATTGATTTCCTTTTCTAGTTGTTCTCTAGGTTCATCAAATTTTTGCTTTATCATAGGCAAGAAGAATTGATTTACAACAGAGTCATATTCTACTAACTCACTAATGAACTGGTTGAAATAATCATTTATAACTTTTTCTTTAAATTCAATCTTGCAGTCATTGCAATAATAGTAGAAATAAGCATTTCCATTTTTCTTTGTAGTAGCTTTACCACCTAAAACTCTGCCACATTTAGGACATTTTAACTTTTGCAGATATAAATAAGTCAATGTTCTTTTATAACTTCTTGAATTTTTTCTTTTTCTGTACTTGACAATCTGCCCACATTTCTTTTGAGATAATAGGCTCTACCACATCTTCATAATAAGTTGGGTGCTTTGTTCTTTTGCCATGAACAAAATCGCCTTTATATATTTCATTTTCAAGAATAGTTTGTATAGTTGAGTCTCGCCAGTTATCTTTTCCTAATACTTTTTCTTCATTGAATAGATTGCTTATTTTTTGATAAGAATAGCCATTGTAATATAAATCAAATATTCTAACTACAATATCTTTAGTAGCATAATCTATTACTAGCTTTTTATCTTCGTGTTTTTAACCTAGTGGAGCAACGTGTGGAATATGCCCTGACTTTATAGCACCTGCTAAACCAACTTTTGTTCTTTCGCTAGTCCTCTCAATTTCATTTTGACTAACACTCATTAAAAGTCTTGAAATCATTTTTCCATTTGCAGTTGTAGTATTTATTTCATCATTTGCACAATCAAGATAAGCATTATTTTCATCTAAAAAAGTTATTAGATTTTCCCAGTCAAATATACTTCTTGTTATTCTGTCTAGTTTTAGGGCAACAATAGTATTTACTCTTTTAGACTTAATATCTTCTTTTAATCTTTCAAACTCTGGTCTATGATTACCAGTTTTAGCACTTATTCCAGCATCTTCGTAGTAGTCTACTATCTCATAACCCTTAAACTTACAAAAAGTTTCCAATCTTTCTCTTTGTTCTGGAAGACTAAAGCCGTTCGCATGCTTGGTCTTCGGTTGATACTCTTAAATATAACCCACATTTTTTCTTTTCTTCGTTCAAATTTCAAACCTCCAATCTCAAAACGGACTAACAAAAAAGAGACATCAAAGTACATATGAGTACTACTGACATCTCTTAAATCCATTTATCATAAACTAAAATATAATAATGCAATATAATATAAATTTTTCAAAGTACTCATAAACATATAGCTTTTGACGGACAGCTATACATAATTTATTGCCTATATTATATCACGATTTTAAGAAATGTCAAATATTTACAATTGCATGTTTTTCAAATATTCTTCTAACTCTGACAATTTTATCTTTTTAGTTAAGTTAAAAATATACACATCATTAGAATAATTAAAAACTAAAAAAGTAATATTTTTAATAATCACTCTATGTGGCTCAATATATGTAAGATTAGTTCTCTCTAATTTTCTAATACTACCATTGATAAAGGTAGGAGTAACTTTTGAAAACTCACATATAAACTCCAGTCGTTGTTTTAGACATTCCTCAAATTCTAGTTCTTGCTTAATTATCTTCATTTTTAGCACCATCCTTTTGTTTGGATGATTTTAATATTGTTTTTATGCAACAAAAAAATCAACCAGATTTTATTTTCTGATTGATTTCTGTATCAATTCTGTTCAATTTAGTTCGAACAGAAACGTCGTTGGTGCGGATGAAGGGACTCGAACCCCCACGTCGTTGACACTGGTTCCTAAGACCAGCGCGTCTACCAGTTCCGCCACATCCGCATTTTCTATTGACAGTATCTATATTAACACATTTAAGGTTTTATTGTCAATAGAATTTTTATAAAATTTTAAATTTGCTAACCATTTGCTAACCAAATTTAACTTATTAATAATTTTTCAAACATATTTGCAACACTTTTATCACTTTCTGTATAGACATGTGAATATAAGTCCATTGTTATGCTGATATTACTATGTCCTAGTCTGTTTGAAATTATTTTAGGCTGTACTCCTAATTTTACCAGCAATGAAGCATGTGTATGCCTTAAATCATGAAATCTAATTAATGGCAAGTTATTATTTTCTAATAATTTATGAAAATCTCTACTAAAACTTTTTGGATTTATTAAATTCCCATTTTCTAATGTGCATATAGCTCCTGTATCCTTATATAAATTACCATATTTTAATTTGTTTTTATCTTGTCTTGTTTTATATTTTTTCAATTCTTTTATTAAAAATCCTGGTATGCAAATATTTCTATTACTACTTTCAGTTTTAGGAGTTGAAAATTCTAGACCATTTTGTGTACTATATAATGCTTGTTTTATTTTTATAATACCATTTTTCAAATCTACATTTTCCCATTTCAACCCTAAAATTTCTCCCCTTCTCATACCTGTGTAAATTGCTATTAATATAGGAATATATAATTTAGTATCTTTTGATTTATCTATTAATATATTTAATTGTTGTTCATTTAAAAATTTAGCTTTATATTTATCTGGTTTAGGTGGTTCAACACTATCAGCACTATTTCTAGCTATTAATTGCCATTTTACAGCTTGTTCTAAAGAACGATGTATAATTCTATGAATTGTTAAAACACTCTTTTTTGAAAGTCCACCTTCCTTTTTTAACTTTCCATTATCTATTTTTTTAGAATATAAATTTTGTAAATGTAATGGTGTTAATTTATCTAAGTATATATTACCTATAATTGGTTTTATATGATTTTCAATATTATGTTTGTATCCATCTATAGTTGTTTGTTTTAAGTTTTTAATACATACTTCTTTAAACCAATAATCTAAATATTCACTGTATTTCATTTTTTTCGTATCAATTAATATTCCTGTATCTAGTTCAAGTAATTTTCTTGTTAAAAATTTTTCAGCATCACTTTTGTTACCCTCTACTGTAAACCATTTTTGTTTTCTTTTTCCTGTTATAGTATCTTTGGGTAATTCTATAATAACACTCCAATTTTTTCCTCTTTTCTTTATATGCCCTCGCACTATCTCTCCCTTCCGCTTTTAAGTTCAACAAAGATTATATCATGTTTTCGTTAGATATTCAACCATTGTTCCAATGAATTTCTAGAAACTCTGATACATTTTCCAATTCTAATAATAGGAAAATCAACTTGTTTTATTAAACTATAAGCTTTTGAACGACTTATTTTTAATAATTTTGCCATTTCTGGAACAGTTATTAAATCATTTACATTTTCTAAATTATTCATTTGAATTACACCTGCCTTCCTTTAATAAATTTATTTTTTTCTTTGTTTCATTTTCAAAAGTAGTATTTTTTATGGCTAAATATTTTTTTGTATTTTTATATAAATTTCCAAAAGCATTATCTATAGAAATAATGTTCTTCCTTGCTGAATATGATGTTATATTGCCAACAATACTAGGTATTAATGTGTCTGCTTCCATGTCTATTTGTTTTTCTCTTTTGATAATTCCTTTTGATAAAAAATTATCATAAGCATGTTGTATTTGTTGCCATTCCTCATTTATAGGACATCTTTCTATTCTAGTATTTATTTTATCAACTTTTACCAGCCATTTCTTAGTACAATATGTCCAAATATCTTTTAGGCTGTTTTCTAAATCTTGAATTGTTGTAATATTAAACTCTCTTAAAAATTCACTTTTTAATTCAAATTCTAAATTCCAAACATTTTCTATATCCAAGTCATTTTTTTGCCATATGTAAGTAAACCATGATTTTCTCTTTGTTTCTTTTATTTCTAATGTTTTATTATATATTCTGCAATAAATGTTTTTACCTTTTCTTGTTCCAAAAGTTAAGCAATTTATATTATCTCCTGTATATGTCACTCCCGTTTTTTTAAATGCACCTTTATAACTATTTTGATAATCTTTTATAAAATCTATATTAGAAACATGCATACATATATCTACTCTAGATATTTTGTTTTTTTCAATTTCTCCAAATGTTTCTTCAATCCATTCTTGTATTATTCGCCATGAATAAATTAAGCCTTTTGCCCATAGATATTCTGAACTTATCCTAATTTGAATAGGACTAAAATTTTCAATTCCTGATTTGAATTGTGAAATTTTAATTTCATATCCACTATTATGTAATATATAAGCATATCCTTTACTGCCATTCGGTAATAATTCAAATGATATATTATTAATATTAACTAAATGTTTATAATTAGAATTATTACTTAATAATCGTTTTGCTTTTTCCTTTTCTTTTTTTAAAAAGTCTAAAATTTTAAATGATGTTTCTTCATAATCATATATATCTACTAATAAATATATGGTATCTATATTTGAAACTTTATTAATCAACCTATGAATCTCCTTTCAATTTTTTTATGGTGTTGTGGGGGCTACTAATAGTATGGATAGCCCTCTATATTTTCCGCAATATTTTTTCTTTTCTCCTTTACAACAAGCCTCTAAAATTGTGTTTCTAACAAGCTGCGACAAGCAAAATTACTTAATTTCCATTATTAAAATTATTCATAAAATTAAATATAACTATTTTTATTAAATTTCATATATTTTGCTTGTCCCCAAATAGGGTAACACAATTTTTCTCATTGTAAAGGCGAAAAAATATTGCTAATAAGTTGCAACTTTGAATGGATTATAAAATATAGAAAATAAATAGTAAATATTAGAATTACACTATGTAATTTGACAATCTACAATCGTGCAAGTATAATTAAAAAAAGTAAAATAAAACATTACATTGGAGGAATAAAGTATGTATTCAAAATTATTACAAAAAATTGTAGCTGAAGCTAATATTACACAAGATGAATTGTCAAATAAATGTAAAGAATTAGGTTGTCCAATAAGTAGAGGAAGAATTAATGAAATATTAAACGGAAAAGCCATACCGCCTAGTGAAAATGTTTCTAGGGCTATTGCAAAAATATGTAATGCTGATGAAAGAAAACTTGTTTTACAAGCCTATTTAGAAAAAGCTCCACATGAATTAATTGATTTTTTTAATAGATATCAAGAATTACTATTTGAATTATCTGTTTCTAGATTAGAAAATATAATTAATGAAGACACAAAAAAAATTCTTTTAGAAGAATATAAAAATCAAACTATCTTAGATATAATAATTGAAGTATTAGATATGAAAAATAATATAACTACTGATAACGATTATTTTAAGGTTACTAATGAAAAAAATGATTTAGTAATTAATTTTGAAACTCCATATATAATTATGAACGATAATTCTATGGAAAGTAAAATTCCTAAAAATAGCAAATTAAGATATATAATTAAAGATTCGTATAAAAATGGAGATATTTTATTAGTCGAGTATAATAATATCAAATATGTAAGACTCGCAATATTCTTAGGAAGAAATATATTTTTATATGCTTTTAACCCAGAATATAAAGGTCTTTATTTAAAAAATGAAGAATATAAAATAATAGCTAAAATAAATAGTATAGAAATTAAAATATAATGTAAATAAACTCCTAGTCGCCTTCGGACATATAAAATGTTCCGAAGGCTTGACATAGGAGATTTTTTATTTATATATTATATTATTTTATTTTAAATAAGTCATTAGGTTTACAATCTAAAATTTTGCAAAACTTATCGATATTTTCATACTTTATTGATTTTGTTCTATTCATAACAATATTGTTAAAATTTGTATAACTCATTTCTAATTGATTAAATAACCAATATTTTGTTTTACCTTTTTTCTTTAAAAGCTCTAATACATTTAATTCTATCATATTTAATCCCTCCCGCTTTCATTATTCATATTCTACATGAGATATTTCATTTGCATAACTCATTTTTTCGTTATATAATATAAACATCATGTAGGAAAGGAGAGAAATATGGATAAAATTGAAAAAGATTTAGCACCATTTATAGAAGAAAGATTACAAAATTCATTTAGAGATTTAAAGAATTCAAAAAAATATAAAGCATTAAATTTACATTATAATACTTTATATAAAGAACTTAGTGAAAAATTAAATACTGATGTTGAATTATATGAAAATATTTCAAATATCTTATTTGAAATGCAATCTTTAGAACTACACAGAAGTTATTTATTAGGTTTTGTAGATGGTATTAGATTATTTGAACATCTAAAAAAGAACTAGA
>OLOF01000503.1_pt1 | contig 16604 bp, 19 predicted proteins | sample 1643121 | NCBI WGS metagenome assembly OLOF01 (sample SAMEA3136677, study PRJEB25190) | human gut metagenome | biome: human gut; feature: human-associated habitat; material: faeces | place: Austria | collected 2013
TCCAGGCTGTAGGCGCGGTGGTCGATTTGATTATCGAGGCCGTTGAAAATTTCTCTGACAGCTGAAATGGGGTGAAAAGATGAATGCAGGAAAAGTTATTCTCGGTGCGCTGACCATTATCGGCCTGCTCGCCGATCTTATCGACGATAACTAAGTATCCAACAAGGTCTACCTTTTCGGACAGTGCAAATCCGCAGCAAAAACCTGTCCGAAAAGGTCCATCTGCAATAAACGGAAATGTCCGGAAAGCGTAAGACCTTTCCGGACACTTTTTTGAGGTGATATGGTGCATAAAACATTCTACTACGCCCGCGTTTCCACACGCGAGCAAAATCTTGATCGACAGCTCGAGGCCTTTCGCGCGCTCGGCGCGGCTGATCGAGAAATCATCACGGATAAGGAATCCGGCAAAAACCTCGACCGTCCCGGCTATCAGGCGCTCAAATCTGCCATGCTTCGTTCCGGTGATACGCTTGTCGTAAAGTCGCTCGACCGACTCAGCCGCAGCAAAGCCGATATTCACAGCGAACTGCAATGGTTCAAGGAGAACAACATCCATCTCAAAGTAATTGATTTGCCAACCACCATGATGGACCTGCCGCCAGGGCAGGAATGGGTATTCGAGATGGTCAACAACATTCTGATCGAAGTCCTCGGCACGATTGCCGAGCAGGAGCGTCTCACCATTCATCAGCGACAGCGTGAGGGCATCGACGCCGCGAAAAACAAAGGCAAACACCTCGGGCGGCCTTCCACTTCCCTGCCGGACAACTGGGAGGAAGTCCTTGCGCTCTGGCAAGCCGGCAAAATCACCGCACGGGAAGCCATGCGGCGTACCGGCATGAAACGGACCACTTTTTATCGGCTTGTCCATAAATCAAACTGAAATTACTCACCGCTGCCGTTACACGGGTGAAGGGCAAGGCATAAATTATGCCTTGCTTTTTTCCTCTTCCTCCGCCACCTGCTCCGCGCATTTCACCGCACTGGCGTACTTGAAATAGCGCACCTTGCGTCCATAGCGCCGCACAAGGTCAATGACATTATAATAGGTATTATGTCCGATGCAATTGGTCTGAATCCAGACCACATCCGCGCGGCGAATCACCTCGGCGCTCGAAATATCCTCACCCATGAAGCGCACATCCGGCACCTTGAATTTAATCTCGCGCAGCCACGAATCGTGCCCGCCGAATGCGATCACGCGACGGTCGGTTCGATACGGAAAGGCGATTTTCGCAGGCTCTTCCTTCCCCTGCGGCACACTCCGCTGCTGATTGAACACAATTTCACGCAGATCGGTAAGCTCCTGTGCCATTGCCGCCGACGCCTTCTCTGCCTTGGACAGCTTGTCCTGCAGGATGGCATTTTCCTGGCTCAGATCGTGATTTATCTTTTTCATCTGTGCTTTCAGCTGCGTCAGTTCCCGCTTGAGCTGTGCGTTTTCTTCCGCTGCCTGCTCAGCTGCAGCAGGTTCGATTGGAGACGTCTCTGCGGTCGTCCCATCCGGCAAATACTTCTGCTGACGGGAGGCTTCGCCGAGAATATTCATCACGGCGCACAGCATACTCGCCTGTGACGGCTTGAGTCCCTTTCTCCGCAGCCACTTCACGCCGCTGTCAAAGCGCTGCATGTCGCGCGGCAACAGTGCACCTGTGCTCTGGTAGACCAGCTGTGCCAGACTGACATCCGACACAATATTATCCTCAAGATCCTCGTCTCCGATGTAGTTCTGCTCATACCATGCCGAGTCCAGTGGATGAGGCGGTATCCACGCATCCTCGTCAAACCAGAAGCCGTCGTATGCTTCATCATACGTTTCTATACTCCATGGCAGCATGTAGGCCGCGCGGCACGCTACGCCGGTCATGAATGAGTATACCCAGACGAAATCGTCATCCGCATCCAGCAGATACAGCAGCGCAAAGCACAGCTCGTACGGGTCGTCGATTGGAAAATGACGCATTGCCTCTGCGTGTTTCTCCTCCATGCTGTCCAGCGCATCCTGCTTGCCCATCAGATTGATTTGAAAGATAGTGAAACGGTAGTCGCTCAGCCGATCGCTGACATCGTCAAGCGCTTCTTCCAGTTCGGCCAGCTGCCTGCCAATCTGCAGGACTTCTTTCGCGGTACCGCTCATAAGCGTGCTCGCTGCCAGCATGTCCGGTGATGCGAACGGCAGTGCTGCCGGCTTCTTCTGCTGCAGCTTCTGAACGCTCAGTTCGTCTATCTCCCTGTGTATGCGCTCCTGCTTTTTCTCCAGCCGTTTTTGCTCCCGTATGATAGGATACAGCCCTTCAAAATACCGATCTGCCCATTCCCAGAATTTCTGCTTGAGATGCGCGGCTGCCTGCTCCTTCACCTCGTCCGGCACAAGCGCAAGCACAGCATGGAAGGTATCCGCGCCCTCTCGCCTGTCAAAAAACGTCGGCGGAATGATATGGCGCTCCCCTTCTCCATATCGGTTGGCTGCCACATTTTTCGTTCTGCCAAGCAGTTCTTCCGAGAATCTCGTGTCATAGATTACCGGCAGCTCTGCACCGTCATCCTCTTTCGGCAGCAGATCGCACAGCTGCTGCATTTTCTCCTGCTCCCATATCCGGTCGAGCAGCCAGACTGCAGCGCCCAGACAGACATCCATCTGCCAGTCGATGATATCATAAGTAATGCTCGGAAAGGAGGCCGCCTCTGCAAACTCGCTGACCATGTCCATCTCCGGATACTTTGCCGCATAGCGTTTTTTCATTTCCGGCAGAAGGTGCATAACCGCCTTGATACGGCGTGCATAGTACTTCTCCGACAGGTCCGTCGCTTCAAACACGGTCTTTTGCTGTATGCGGTTGGTGATATGCCGATTTTTCCGAAAAACGTCTTTCACGGTGTCCAGATTTGGATTTGCTGATGCGTTCTTTTTCTTGTTTGCCATCGAATCTCACCTGCCTTACCTATATTATATAAGTATTCGGCATTCCCCGCAAGTAAAATAGAGCCGCCCGCGGGCGGCTCTATTTCGGTTACTTGCTGTTGTCGGTTTGATCAGGATAGCATGCGGCTTTCAATGCGGCCTGCTTCTCCTTAGGCAAAAATGCCAATTGGCTGATAATCAAACGAACGCTACGTTTTCTCGGGTTATCTTTGCCAAAATAATCACGGTTATCGCCGCGCTTCAAGCAGCAGCCGCCCGCTTCCCCTTCGCTGAGCTGCTTAATTTTCTTCTTGAGCAGCTTTGCATCCGAGCAGTCATACGGACAAAACTGCGCAAACAGCTTGGTGAAATCATCCACGGTGAACAACACCGTTTCTTGCAGATTCTTTTTCGTATGGTCCTGATCAAACAAATGAAAATAGCCGTAGCAGCCGTTTTCGATATCGGTGTCAGGCCATTTCTCTCCTGTCTCCATACGTTTGAACTTGGAATAATCCCCCAGCATGCAGAAAATTGTCTGCTGAACAGCGTCCTCAAAATTCTCCTCCGACAGCGGGATGGCCTGTGTCGGTACGCCGCTTTCTGTCGGCGGCGTGTAGCAGCCCGGCAGGACGGCGTTGTAGAGCAGATTGCACAGTTCGGCATAGGCTCTCTCGTCAAGCTGATCAGCAGTTCTCAGGAAATCCACCAGCAGCTTTGCTGTTGCAAGATACAATTCCACCATCTCAAATCGTCTGCCATACTGAGTCTGGTGTTTGATCAAATACAGGTCGATCATCTGTCGTGCCCACGAAAATGCCTGCAAAGCCACTTCCCCATCAGAAACGCTCTTGACAAATGCGCTTGTCATTGCTCGAAGCACATTGCAGTTCCAGTTCACCGATACAGATCCCATATCGTCAAGATCAAACTCCTGTACGACTAACTCTTGCAGCGCCCGCGGAACACTTCCGTAAAGCAGCACCTGACAATACGGATTTCTTTGAACAAATTTTACGACTTCCATCGGCTTGATAATGTGATTGTTCAGGACTACGCTTGTGTTCTCATAAACCGCCGGCAGCCGTACCGTCTCACTCTCATAATCTGTAATATACGCACTCGCGATCAAGCGGCTCTCACGCACATCTGTTGGAAGATACGCTGGCTGAATCAATTCGATTTCCTGTCCGCAGCGATGATGGTCACCTATGAAGCTCTGGGCAATCGATCGCAGAAACGCAATAGTATCCGCTGCCTTGCTCGTTGGAATGTGCAGAATAGTCCCCTTTTTCTTTTCTTGGATAATCGGACCCGACAGCAGGTGCAGCATCGTTATACTTTTGGCATCATTGGTGCAAAACTTCCGTACTTCATCATTGAACGGACCACATTCCCGATCGATATCACGCGCCTTAATATCTGCCAAGTTGTTTGATTGACCGTTTGTCATCTTGTACACAACAACAGCCTCGGGGTTATCAAAATCGACATAACGCTCCGTGTCTTTTTCGAGAAAAGCATTTTCCGCTTTTTTGATGAGCAGTTTTTTACTGCCTGCCTTGTATGTAGCCTTTGGTTTCTTGTCCTCCTGTGAAACGAAACCATACCACTGATTCTCAGACCACGGATACTTGATTGCTACCATGCGAGCCTCGTCACCGGTAATCTCTCTCTTATATTTCTTTGCCATAATTATCCTCCTCGTTTTATGGTGGGAGAGCGGGTTGAACCCGCTCTCCCGATTGTGATTATTCTACCGCAGTTGTGCTTTTCCAGAAAACACCATCCAGTGAATTCAGCCAAGCAATCGTCTCTTTCGCCTGTCGTGCGCCCAGCGCATCATTCGGCAGCATGTACACCAAGCAGAGTCGCCACTGTTCTGCCTCCGTACAAGACTTAACCAGTCGTTCCCCTTCACCATCGCTTGCCTTAATTGCATGGAGGACCTCCGCTACCTCACGGAAAAATTGAGTCCTCACCTGCGGTGTTAAGCAAATGCGCACCATCTGGGCCACCGTCTCCAACTCGTGCACCGCAAGCGGAACCGGCTCGCCATTCAACGGCAGCGTAATCACGTCCACGGCACCCTCGGCAGGACCGAGTGTAAATACAGTCTCCGACTCCTGCGTCCAGCGAAGCGAGTCCTTCCGCATCGTCAGCTTATGAACCAGCTGATTCAGCCAAGCCGCCGTCTGCTCGTTCTGAGTCTCGAACCGGTACTTCGTCATCGGTACCGTGCTGCCGCCCATAGTATGGAGCTGTTCGTCGATTGCCGCCATCATTACCGCTGCAGTATCCAGAGATTTCCGCAGGATTTTCGGCAGTTTATACGCGATCTCCTTTGCCAGCATGTCCAGAACCTTGTCAAGGAACCGCCGATCCGCCTCTCCGCAAGTCGCCAGCAGCTCCTCCCAGTGATCGGCCGGAGCCGCTACCGTCTCTGCCTTAAACAGCAGCTTGTCCCGCTCGTCTGCGCTGCAAACGTTTGCCATGTGGAGTAACTCCTTTACCTGCTCCGGCGTAAACGTGGACTCCGGCAGAGTGGTCAGTTCACCGGTCTCGTCGCTCGGGAGCAGGTACACCATGCGCTTGCCGAAGCGGTCAGCCTGCAGTACGGACAGCTGCTCGCCATCCAGCAGTTCGATACGGCCCACCCACTGTGCAAAGCTCTTCCCCTTCACAGCTTTCTTGACAATCGGATCAGCCGCGAACGGCTTGAAGGTCTTGTTCAGGCGCTGCTGCTCCTTCTTGTCAGTCAGGCCCAGTTCGACCTTCATACCCTGATCCAGCTTTGCGCTGCGCTGTACAGCTGCCTTAACGATCTTAACCTCTTGCTTTTTCATTGAAAATTCCTCCTTAAAAGTTTGATATAAAACAAAAAAATGCAAACCAATCCCGTATAATTAATACGGAAATTGATTTGCATTTGGTGTTTTTTGCTTTGAAACGACACAATATGACTTTGCCTGCGTGCTATGCTTTTACAGCATTGGTGTCCATCAAAAGATGGAAAATTGAGTCATTTCTTGATGTTAATAGTATAAATAGTGTTAATTAAAATTCGCAAATATTTACTATATTTAATTGTATATATGGTATAGCACGTTCTGCACCGTCTATCAACTTTCCATTTTATACAATATTTCCTTGCTGTTTTTAGCAATATCATCAATTCAACGTACCACTCACAGCACCGCCCCAAAAGTAATCGTATCTCCCGACTGTTTCGCTATGATTTTCCCGCCATGCGCCTGCACGGTGGCTTTGACGATGGACAGGCCGATTCCGGTTCCCTTCACCGCGACCGAATGCGATTCATCCGCACGATAGAACCGCTCAAACAACCAGGAAGCATCTATATGCTGCGCGGCAAGTCCATTGAAGGGCAGCTGAACGGCACGATTCCGTCCACCGCCGAGGAGCAGAAAACCAGCGATACTCTCGTGGATGCTTCTTCTATCGACCTGACCGTTATGGGCACTATAATGAACGGCGGCGACCCGCCCACTCCGGCGGACAATGACACAGACACCTCGTCAGAACAGACCGACACGCAGACTGCCAACCTGCTCAAAGCTGCCGTAGCGCGAAGCAGGAATGTCTTATTTCAGATATTCCTCAAAGAACGCTTTCAGCTTCTCAAATGGGATCACGTCCATCCGATCGTAAAGGTCGGTGTGGTTTGCGCCGGGGATAATGAGCAATTCCTTATTATCGCCGGTCAGCTTGCTGTACGCTGTCTCACTGAAATAGCGGGAGTGCACTTTCTCTCCGTGTACCAGCAGCACGGCGGAGCGGATCTCGCTGCTGTACTGCAAAATCGGCATATTTAGGAACGATAGCGAGGAGGTCACATTCCAACCGCCGTTGGAATTCAGGCTGCGGGGATGGTAGCCTCGCGGAGTCTTATAGTAGGCGAAATAGTCCTTTACAAACTGCGGTGCGTCCTCCGGCAGCGGATCAACCACGCCGCCCGCCAGCGCATAGCTGCCGTTTTTATAGTCCTCGGTGCGCTGTGCATTCATGGCTTTTTTCTTCTCAAAGCGTGCCTGCTCAGAATCCTCCGCATCAAAATATCCGTTGGCAGTTACACGGGTCATATCGTACATGGTCATAGCAGCGGTAGCTTTGATGCGGGTGTCGATTGCCGACGCATTGATCGCCATGCCGCCCCAGCCACAGATACCGATGATACCGATGCGCTCTGGGTCAACGTTCTCCTGCACGGAGAGGAAGTCTACCGCTGCGCAGAAATCCTCGGTATTGATGTCCGGCGAAGCGACATAGCGGGGTGTACCGCCGCTCTCGCCGGTATAGGACGGGTCGAAGGCAATCGTAAAGAAGCCAAGCTCCGCTATTTTCTGTGCGTACAGACCAGAGGACTGCTCCTTTACCGCGCCAAACGGACCGCTGACAGCAATGGCGGGCAGCTTGCCAACTGCGCCCTTCGGTGTGTACATATCCGCCGCCAGTGTGATGCCGTAGCGGTTGTGAAAGGTCACCTTTTTGTGGTCTACCTTGTCACTTTTCGGGAACACCTTATCCCATCCCTGTGTTAAATTCAGTTTTTCCATATTCAGACCTTCTTGCCTGTTGCCTTAAAATATACGGTGTTATCCGCGGCTTCCAACCATTCATTGGAGGTTTCATCCCCCGGAACCTCTACCGCCAGATGAAAGAACCAGCTATCCGGTGCAGCGCCGTGCCAGTGCTTTACACCAACAGGAATATTTACCACATCGCCGGGGCGCAGCTCCTGTGCCGGTTTGCCCCATTCCTGATAGTAACCTCGACCAGCCACACAGACGAGGATCTGTCCGCCGCCGCTTTTGGCGTGATGAATGTGCCAGTTGTTACGGCAGCCGGGTTCAAAGGTCACATTGTAAATGCCGACCTGCTGCGTAGAAAGAGGTGCGAGATAGCTTTGTCCGATAAAATATTTCGCAAAGGCGTCATTGGGTGCGCCGATGGGAAAGACCATTTCATTCTGATGCTTGGCTTTTGCGTCGGCGGCATTGTCCTCCGCCCATACCTCCTTTGCCATACGGAAGGCCGCCCATGCCTTGGGCCAGCCCGCATAAAATGCCGCGTGGGTCAGGATCTCCGCAATTTCCGTTTTCGTCACGCCGTTGTTCTTTGCAGTTGTCAGATGGTACTGAAAGGACGAATCCGTCAGTCCCTGCGCCATCAGCGCCACCACTGTTACAATGCTGCGGTCCCGCAGGGAAAGCTTGTCTTCCCTGCTCCACACCTGCCCGAATAGCACATCATCATTCAACTCCGCAAATTTGGGAGCAAATTTCCCCAGAGCCTCTCTGCCTGCCGTTTGTTTAACTGCCATGGCTCACACCTCCTTGCCCATCTGATGAGCTTGCTCCAGTGCAATATGACCTGCGATCTCTCCCGCGCCGTTCACACCGCCTGCAAACACTGTGCCCACTAGCGCACAGCGTGGGAAGCAGTCCACCCATCCCTGCACGGCCTTCTCTGTGCCCGCAAAGGTCTCCGGTGCGTTCTCTGCCGCCGTTGCAAGCAGATAGGCTTTCGTAAAGGCGTAGTCCGTATCGAACAATGGGTTGGCACGATCCAGCATGGTCTTGAGCTGACCGCTGACGCAGTAATAGTAGACGGGTGTTGCGAACACCAGCACATCCGCATCGTGCATTTTGGCGGCAATTTCCACGGCATCATCTTGGATGACGCAGTGCCCAAGATTCAGGCAGGCGAGACAGCCCTTGCAGAAGCCAACCTGCTTTTCCCGCAGATATACGGTTTCTACCTGATTGTCTGCCTCCCGTGCACCCTTGGCAAACGCTGCCGCCAGCGTTTCGGAGTTGCCACCCTTACGGAGACTTGAAGAAATGATCAGCACCTTTTTATCCATTGTAAAACACTCCTTGCGTTTTGATATTCTCTGTGGTATTCTCATGGTATCACCTAAACCTAACTTTAGGTCAAGATATTTTTTGAGGATTTTTGGAGGGAGATTTATGTATTCAATTGGACAGGTGGCAGAGATGTTCGGATTGCCTATCTCCACGCTGCGCTATTATGACAAGCAGGGGCTGTTTCCGAACATGGAACGAGTATCCGGCATCCGCAAATTCGGTGACACGGAGATTGAAGCGCTCCGGGTCATTGAATGTCTGAAAAAGGCCGGCATGGAGATTAAGGACATCCGACAATTCATGGATTGGTGCACCGAAGGACCGGCCACCTACCCGCAGCGAAAGGCGATGTTTGAGGCGCAGCGGGCGCACATGGAGGCAGAGCTTGAGCAGATGAACCGGACGCTGGATATGCTGAAATTCAAGTGCTGGTATTATGAGCAGGCAATCAAAGACGGCAGCGAGGACAGACTAAAGGCACTGATTCCCGACCACTTGCCGGACATGATCCGAAAAGCATATGAAAACGCGCATAGCTAAAATAGATGGATAATTTATAGATCCAGTAATTCCTTCCTTTGTAATCGCTTAATTGGTGAGTGGATTTTCTCAATAACGGATAACCCAGCCAGCACTTCAAACGCCGTTTACAAACGAGAAAATCCTCATATTTCAACTCTCATCACAACAATCATTTCACCTATCTGTCCATCTCCGGCCTTACAAAAGAAACCAGAAATCAACTCTGACCGCCTATAAAAAGAGCCACACTCTGATGTGCTGGATCGCCCAGTCATCGGAATGTGGCTTTTTCGATTTCTAATTGTCTGCACCGCTGTTTTTTTGTCATGCTTTATGCAAATCTGTCATTCGTTAGATTGTCAAAGAGGACTCGATGAAACGCAAGGCATTTCTGGCTGCATTCCCCTATACCATCCCGATTTTTGCAGGATTCTGGTTTCTGGGCTTGACCTACGGCATTTACATGAATGTGTCCGGTTTCAGCTTTTGGTATCCCATGCTGATGAGCCTGACCATTTTGGGCGGCAGCCTGGAATTTGTGGCGGTCAGTATACTGCTGGCGCCTTTTGCACCGGTTCAGGTATTCATCATGGCACTGATGATTCAAGCACGCCACCTGTTTTACGGCCTCTCCATGCTGGATAAGTTCAAGGGCATGGGATGGAAGAAGCCGTACCTGATTTTCGGCATGTGCGATGAAACCTTCAGCAGCAACTGCACAGCAAATATCCCCGCAGATGTGAACCGCGGCTGGTTCTATTTCTTTGTCACGCTACTCAACCATTTTTACTGATTCAGCGGAGCAACCATCGGCGGTCTGGTGGGCAGTCTGCTTCAGTTCAATACAGAAGGTCTGGATTTTGTGATAACAGCTATGTTTGTTGTCATCTTCGTGGAGCAATGGCTGAAAGGAAACCGCCATATCAGTGAATGGGTCGGTCTTGCGGCAAGTGTCGGCTGCCTGCTGATTTTCGGCGCAGACAGTTTTCTGATTCCGACAATGATTTATATTTTGGCCGCACTGACGGCTCTGCGAAAGCCGTTGACGCACGGAATGGAGGCGAAGGCGGAATGACGATCACCGAACAGATTATTACGATTGCCAAGTGTGTCCTCGGAACGATGCTAACGCGCTTTCTGCCGTTTGCTGTATTCCGCTCCAGCCGCTCTACTCCACGGTATATTCAGTATTTGGGAAAGGTATTGCCCGGTGCAGTTTTTGCCATGCTGGTGATTTACTGTCTGCGGAATGTATCGCTGCTGCAGGGCAGCCACGGTTTGCCGGAGCTGCTCGCCATCGCCGTAACGGTCGCGCTGCACTTGTGGAAACGGCAAATGCTGTTGTCCATTGCTAGCGGCACAATCTGCTATATGCTGCTGATACAATCTGTGGTTTTAACCTGAACGCAAATAAAGCAGGGGTACCGTTTCATGCGTGTGAAATGGTACCCCTGCTTCTTTCTGCCGCTGCAGCATTCGCTCACGACAGACCTTATTTCTGCATATCATTCAGTTATCACTTAGGCGGGCTTGCCCTCATCCAGCGCCTTGACTTCATCGACTGTCAATTCCAAAGAGTCTGCGATTTCTTCATACGACAATTTACCCAAAGCAAGAATAGCACGAGCCGATTTGATAGCCTTTTCTCTCTCTGCCTCACGTGCTGCTTCATTCTTCATATCTTCCATAATCTTGCACATAGCCGCAACTCCTTCCGCATCTTCTTTGAAATAGCGAACTCTGTCCGCCAGAATCTGATAATGCATTTCATCCGCACTCGTGCAGGCGAAATCATGCATCAGCTGTCCCAGCGCCGTATCATCTTTCATCTGAGCATTCACATACAGAATATGCGTCCCGTCTCCGAACGATTCACCGGTTTCCTGAACAGTCCGTTCAATACGGTAAATCGGACGTCCGCCTTTCAGCACATCATGCTCCGTGATAAAGATCACATAGGTTTCATTCAGATTCTCGTACTGCTCGCCCGGCTCTGTGATATTCGCATCGATCAGACTGCTGTTATACCGCGCACGCTTGACGCTTGCACCGCTGTCATCGCGCTGAATTTCGATGTTGTACACGCGGTTTTCTTCGTCAACCGCCAGAATATCCAGCCGTGCCGAGCGTCCCTGCAGATTTTTCATCTCGTGCTGCACATGCACCTACGCTACCTTCAAATCGCTTCTCTGCAGGATAATCTGCAGCAGGAATTCCGCGCATGCCTTATCCTCGAATACCTTGTTCATAAAGTCATCGTCCAGCAGACGCAGTGCGCTCAAACGCTACAGGTCCTCTGCATGCTTGCGCTCAAAATCCAAACTGCTCATATTATCATCGTCTTTTCCTTATCTTAATCTTACACCTTTGATTGATTTTCGTCAACCAAGATCCGAACATTCGTTCTGTTTTGACACAAATATCACTTTTTCAAAATGTTCCGCAGATTCTCCATCTGCTCATACTCACACGCATTCGTCAGCGTCACCGGATTGACTCCCGCCTGCTCCAGTTTCTTCGCCAGCCCCATTGCTGTCTGGCGCTTGATGCCGAACTTCTCAGCGGTTTTCCGAATCGCCGCATTCATACTCTCGCTGTCGCTGACCTTGCGCAGCAGATACGCTGCCCGTTCTCTGGTCTTATCCTTCCACCGCTGTCCCGCAATGCAGGCGACCTCATCCTCATACCGCAAATGCGGACTTGTGTTATCCTTATACACGCGTTTTAGGTACCAGTCGATCACCTTGCCTGCTCGCTTCACGCCCTGCTTCAAAAACTGATAGTTCGACTTCTGTTTTCCGAGATGCTGCTTCATTGCACCGCGGTTCAGCTCTGCCTCGAGCCGAAGCACCCGCTTGCCCAACCGCCCCTCCGGCAGCCGACCGATCATTTGAAGCTGCGCCGTCTTGTCGTATGCAAAGAATGCCGCCTGTCTGCACTGCTGTCTGCAGGAATGCTTATTCGCTTCCCTTACATTTTTCGCTTTGCCGTCCCCTTCCCGAAAACAAACCCGCTTGTAGTGGGGTAAAACAAACGCTTTCTGCAAAGTGCGGATGTATTGCTGCACCACTCCCGCCTCCTGAAAGGTCAAATCGCACGTCAAATCCATCCGACTGATTTTCATCCGGTCGATTGAACGCGGCAAGCCATACGGCTGCAGCAGCGAATCTACCTTCTCTACTATTGCGTGGTACTGCTTTTTGTCTGCTTGAAACAGTGCCGTCGGGTCTCCGCTAGTAAGCACCCGGCATGGCTCAATCCGCACCTTCACGCGATAGATGGTATCCATCCGCGAGAGGTACAGCCACACGCCCTGTTCGCGAAAAGCGTCCACGGTGTAATGCTCCGATCTGCTCCAGTAGCTTCCATCGCTCTTGCGCAGGAAATCTCCCAGACCGTCTTTTATCTCGTAATACTGCGCGGCAGTCAGCGTCATGCCAACCGCGTAGGTATGTACGCCTGTATTTTGTTTTACCTTGCTCATTTCTCCGCTCTCCTGTTCTTCTGGCAGACGGTGCAATGCTTGCAGCTTTTCTTCATCTTCTGACCGAAATGCTCCAGCAACAGCTGCGCCATACAGTGCTCATTATCGTCACAGAATTCCTTCATTATGTCCAACTGCCCCATGCCCCGCAAGGTCGGGTGTCCATCGTGAAGGATTGCCAGATTAGTGTAATAGTCCTCATCACTATAAAGCAGAACCGCGTGTGCCTTCTGCCCATTGCGACCTGCTCGTCCGCTCTGCTGCATGTAGTCTGTCAGAGACAGCGACATGTTGAAGTGGATAACCAGATCAACACTGTCGAGGTCAATTCCCATGCCAAAGGCGGTGGTTGCCACCATGATCGTCTTCTTGCCGGACAGAAACTCGGACTCATTAGCCATTCGCGCTTTCGGTTTGAGGCCTGCGTGGCTCATGGTTACCTGTCCGCTGTACTTCTTATCAAGCAGCTTATAGACAGCCTCCACCGCCTTGCGGGTATTACAATAAACGATTGAAGAATTGGCATGATACTTGCTTAAATATTTACGGAGCAGCTTACGCTTTTCCTCTCGGTTTATCGCATGGTGTTTGATGTATACAAGTTTTGGATTATACAAGTCGTTCCGATATAGTGCCGGATTCTGCATGTGCAGGCACTGGGCAATCTCCGCCATATCGTCCTCCGTCGCAGTTGCCGTTAAGGCCGTTATGATGGGACGCGCCTCCAATTCATCAATAACTTGTCCGATATTCAAATAGGCATCTCGGAAGGAATAACCCCAATCCAACACGGCATGACACTCGTCCACGACGACCATATAGACCGGCACCGCCTTCATCGTGCAAAGAAATTCCTCCTTGATGAATCGCTCCGGCGTTATGAACAGCATCTGCACCTCACCGCTTATAAACTTCTGCAAGCATTCTCTCTGCTCAGACTTCTTCATCGCCGAATCCAGGTGGGCGGCTCCTACGCCATGTTCACGCAGCTTGCGCACCTGATCGTGCATAAGCGACAGCAGCGGTTCGATGACAATGGTTCGTTCCTCTCCATGCACTAACGCCGGAATCTGATAAATCGCAGACTTGCCCGCAGACGGACGTGCAACCACCATCGTGTCCCGACCCTCCAGAATGTCGTTGATCGGCTTTACCTGTGGCTTGCGCAGCTTGGCAATACCAACCATCTGAGCTGCATTTTTAACAACGCGTTTCATATCCATATTATTACGTCCTTTCGATAATCAGCTTTATCGATGTGTCAAGCCGAATGTAAAAAGTTAACATCGTTTGGTGAATATTTTCACGCAGGTCACTCAATCTCGCTTAATTATTTATTAAGTGCTCTCAGCTGACTCCATAGGGCTGTTCCCATGAAAACAACCTGTCCATCTCGTGTTATTCCTACTGTTCCTATATATGTATTAGGATTTCTTTTCCATTGTGATGATCTTGATCCTCAGCTTGTTCCGCGTCATCTCATCAATTAACCCATGCTCAAACAGGTACTCATTAAAGTAGTCTAGCCATACCTTCTCGGCCACTTTCTTTTTCTCCATCTCCGCGCTCATCTTCGTCACGCTCCTATTAACAGATTAACGGTGCTTTGTCAAGCATTTCGCGTTTACCTGCATGTTTGCGCGAGCGTAATTTGTTACTATCCCCCATATATGCAAGCCCTTTATGGGTATATGGCAAACAAAATTTTTACGCCGTGAAAAATATGGTGGAACACCGGAACGTCGGAACACAGCATTTTTTGCAACTTTTCAGTGTGCTTACTGATTTTGTAAAATTCGCTATGAGTACGAAAAAAGAGCAGTCCAACCGTCCGGTCAGACTGCTCTGCAGTATACGTTTTTCAATTCTTGGTACTGCGTCTGTGCCGTGTAAACCTGCCGGGTAAACATAGATACGCATCGGCTGGACGCGAAGCTGAGACAGCAGCACTTTCGCCTCCACCTCATCCGGCAAGCAGCATATTGGACACCAATACAGCAATTTTCTCATTGTTATAGCTTTATCATCAAAAGACCTACAAGTTCGATATATCCCGTATATTTTCTCCCGATAATATGATATATTATAATTATAACTATCCCGCTCACGACAACGGTCCAAACACTGCTTGCCGTTCTGCAGAAGAAATACACAAACCCATTTTTACCGTAAGCACAAATTGAGGAGGGAGAGATTATGATCCTATGTATATGCACTGTCATCTGTTGGATAATCACAGTTTTTTCTCTTGCGTTTTTGCTGCGTCGAAAAGCAGATAAGAAATTCTCCCGAGCGCCCAAGTTTCTGTTATTATGCTGTTTTTCTTTCCTGGCATTTTTTTATTTTCCGCACAGGAATATGTTTCAAAATGCTGAACCTTTGCAGATTGCTCTAACTTCTATTGAAAAAGCTGCACCAGGCGATGGTGTATTGAGCCAAGAACACAGCAATACCATCTTGGAAACCTGTAATCATCTTTATGCTTCAAGGAGTGTTTTGGGAACTCTTTTCGATAAATCAAATGGCGCTGCAGCATACATTTATTTCTCTGGCAAATATGATAACCATGCAAAAAACTATATCGCTGTTAAGCCCGGCGGCAAGCAGGCTGTTCTAAAGAAGAATGGGATTGTCTACCACATTTGGACGCCTGTTGATTTCCTGACACTTCTGTAAAAGACAACATATCACCGAGTGAAAATTGTACCGCAAGCATAAAAGCAGGGCACTTACATGCCCTGCTTCTTTGCTTTAGCCCGCACCAGAGCCACCCGAATCCTGTTCCGCGTTTTCTCGTCGATCAGTCCCGCCGCATACGCCTGCTCGTTGAAATAGCTGAGCCAGATCTCCTCTGCGGCCTGTTTTTTTGCCTGCTCTATACCCTGCACGAAAACTCTCCTCTCTGAGCTTTCTGGTATAATATATATCTCCCGAAACTCTCATTTCAGTTTTCCATGCAGGTGGATTTTTATACATAAAACCCGCTCGTTTCCTATCGAAACGAGCGGGTCTCCTATCCGTAATAACCTGTCAATCGGCAAAGTAAATCTTATTCAGCAGAATACATGCATAGCGCTTTTTATGGCGGTATCAATCTTGCGTTTTCTTTTTATATCCGCAGTCGCAGTACGGGCCGCCGGAGGCGAGTGTATACTCCCGCACAAAATCTGCCGCACCGCCTGCCTCTGCCATCGTGTAATCCAAGTGACACATTGCAGGCGTGAGGTCGTACAGTCCCAGCTCGCGCATCAGCGTACAGATGCCGCACTTGTAAAAGCGCCCCTCATAGCCGCTTCCGTCGGGGTATTCGATAAAATCCATGTTCCAGGAATACGGGTTGCGGTCTGCGGCTTTCAGTGCTGCGGCGGCCTTCATCACCGCAATATTTTCTTCGCTGAACTTGCGCTTACCGCTCATGCGGCAAAACCACCGCATAGGAACGGTCATCATCGCTTTGGCATAATAGTCCGTCAGGCGCTCCACCTCCGGCCGCTGCGGCATGGAAAGAATGAACGCGCAGAGCATAGCACAGCCCACGATGTTCAATCGAAACTGATCTTCCCTCTCGAACTCCGGCAGACGAACCAGTTTTCCAGTTCATGGACAAGAAGCGTACCGAGGGCAAGTCGTACTATGTTTACATAACAGCTGCGGGCAATAAATTTCTGCGCCGTTATTACGGCAAGGTGATGGCATACTTCGCTGCATTGGAAGATCTGCCGCCTGTAGATGTGGATTCCACAGGCCTGCATCACACGAAATAAACAGCTGTAATCAGGCTCTTCAGGTCGGCGCATTCGCG
>OLOF01000506.1_pt1 | contig 16468 bp, 10 predicted proteins | sample 1643121 | NCBI WGS metagenome assembly OLOF01 (sample SAMEA3136677, study PRJEB25190) | human gut metagenome | biome: human gut; feature: human-associated habitat; material: faeces | place: Austria | collected 2013
CCGGTAGATGGGATATACCATACCGGTGGGCAGAAGCTGCACGGTGTCATCCCGTAGCTCGGTGATCTGATAGGCGTCATCCTCGATATACACGGTATCGCCCACGGCATAAACCGGGGCGGCAGGATCATAGGAGGTTCTTTGCGGAGTCGGGCGGCGAACGGCATCATATTCCTCATCGGAAATGGAAACCTCGGAAGTCTGTTCTGTCTCGGCAGCTGCGATCTGCTCTACATCCGACACCACCTGCTGGATAAACGGGTCATTGTCCAGTTTTTCCGGGTCTGCCACCTGGCCGTTGACGATCCCTCTTTCCTCCAGAGCTTCCCGGATGGCGATTGGGTCGATGTCGTCAAAACGGTCCTGTTCTTCTTCGGTATAGAACCGATCCTCCTGAATAAGCTGGGCAAGCCTGCGCTGTACCTTCGGCCAGGGCAGCTGCGTTTCCTCCGGGCTTCCGGCACGGACAACGAACAGGCTGTTGCTGTTACTGCCGCCGTATTCCTGAGCCAGCCATGCAGCGGTATCTTTCTCTCTTGCATGGTCTTTCATATAGCGGACAACAGCGTGTTTACTCTCGATATTGCCGTTCCATGCACAAAGGGCAGTATCAATATCTTCCTGAGAAAGAGGGCGCAGAAGCTCATGGAGCTTTGGATAGGTCTCGTCGATCACTTCCCGGTGTAAACGCTGACGGAACTCCGGCACATCCGAATAGAGTCGGATCAGCTCCATATCCTTAGAACCAAGGACTGCACGGCGCACAGCGGCATTACCCTCGATGACAGCATTTTCACGGTCAGAATGACCGCAGGCATTGCGGTATGCGGTATCCTCAGAAATGGCGGCAGTCACCACAGGCTTATACTGCTCAAACTGCTCCCCAAGGGTAGGCTTTGGTGTTTCTTCATCCATCTCCGGTTGCTGGGCTTGGATGGCATCTTCTTCTGCCAATTCCTTTTCAGCCTGGATTTTGTCATACTGCGCCTGTTCCTGTTCGGTAAGATAGCGGCCTTTCTGGACAAGAGAGGTAATGCGCTTGGCAACCTTTTCCCAGTTCAAGTGAACATCCGGGCAGTCCTGCTTTTTATAGTGCAGTCCTTTCCCATCGTGATCTTCGCCGCTGTGTGTTGCGCCGGACAGGGCATGAGAGCGTCCGCCAATGCCATACTCGTCTTTGAGGAATCTCACTTTCTCCTTATCCGTATGGTTTGCCATGAAGAACGCATAGATACGGCCTTTTCCTCCGGCGAAACTGCTGCCGCCGGTCATAGCGGCGTCGATCTCATCCTCGGTAATGAAGTGCTGGACGGTTGGCACTTGGGAAAGCTCTGAAGAAAAGGTCCTGCGGGGCAGGTCAAGGTCCTTCAGGTTCTCCCAGATCTCCCTCGGTCTATGATAGCGAAAACGCAACAGGTCACGGTCCTGCTGATAGGCAGTCCAGAAGGCAGCGTATTCTTCCTTGAGGATCTGGCGGAAAGCCGGGTCACTCAGCTGCTCCGTCAGGCGGCGGGTCTCCTCTGGGAAACCATTGCCTTTGATCTCTGATAGGCAGGACAAATATCCGGCTTTTCTGGCGTCCTCACTGAGATCGTGATACAGATGCCAGAGCTTTTCTGCAAGGAGGGATCGTTCATAGCCTGCCGCTTCTGCAAGCTCCACATTGGAGGCAAACTGACCACTTTCCAAAAGCTCCCCGATACGCTCTGCGGCGCTCTCCCAGGAAATGACCTGGGCAGACCTGTCATAACGGACAGACTTCCCGTGGGAAAGATGGATACCATCCTCGGCATACCATGCGCTCACACTGCCAAGGCCGTTACCGCCGTGGTACAGCGTTTTCAGTATCTCAGCAATCTCAGCGGTGGTTTTCTGCTTTTCAAAGGCTGCAACCACACGCTCCCTTTGACGGTCTGTATTACCGCCCAAACGCAGCACATGGTCGATGTCATTTTGGGCAAAAGAAAAAGCAGAGGATGTATGCGCTACATTCTCTGCTTCATCTATGGATTGGATCTGTTCCGCTTCGGAGAGGAACAGGTTTAGAGTCAGCTGTTGATAAGCTCCGTCATCAGGATTTCCTCGGCCTGAGCTTTGCAGGTGTTCATCAGCCCCACCCACTTCATGGGATCGCTGGCTTTCAGTTCCTCGGTGGCTCCCGCTTCCTTCGCCAGCTGGGGCATCATCTGCTCCAGTCTGCTCTGGGCGGTCTCGTCGATCTCCAGAAGGTGCGGGTACAGCTTCTCGCTCAGCAACATCTGGTTGTAGAGGATGGGACGGTGTTCCTTCAGGTAGGTTTTCCTCATCCTGCCGTACTTGCCCAGGGTTTTCTCCGGCTGCTGGCTCAGCTTCAGGTCGGGAATCAGATAGTCTCCGTTCTGGATATAGGTCATGGGATTGTTCATCTTGTTTGCTCCTTTCTTGGTTGGCTTCGCGCTCTGCATTTCGGACGGTAACGCCGATCTGCCGCAGCACCTGCTGGTTGATCTGGCTGACCGCTGTTCCCAGCGCCCCGATGGTGGACGGGGTGTTGAAATCAAAGATTGCCATGAAATCTTCGTGGTCGAAGTAGCGTTCCGGCTCCAGTCCGCAGCGGGACATCAAAGCGTAAGTGATGCTGACGGTGGCTGCTGCCTTAAACTGCACTCCGATGTTATACTCATCATATTCCTCCAAAAAGGAACCGTCAACGATATAGAAGAAGTCCTGCTGATGCTCCGTCCAGTATTCCTCGGCCAGTTTTCCGGCTACCTCCGTGAGCTGTCCGGCAAGGTCATCACCGGAAACATCATAGGTGCGCTCAAGCATGGCCTGCACCGAATCCAAATGGCGCTCCTCCAGCTGCCACAGCCAGGGAGTGCGGGAATGTTCACGGGTTCCGGTGTCGGAAATATCAAAAACATAGCGCAGGCGGGGTCTGTCCCCGGAATCGTCCACCAGAGCGATTCCCTTGGAGCCGCGCCTTACATACCGGCCCATCTTTTCATTCCACAAATCGTACTCTGCACAGGCGGTAGCGTCCGGGCGTTGGGCGTAGATCATCAGCTGCTCATGGAACGGGTACTTGTAAAGTCGGGCTGCCGTAGTAAGGAACCCTGCCCATTCCTGCCAGCTTCCAGTGAGTTGCGTTGCCACTTTCTCCGCCATCTGTGCATATAGTTCAGCTTTGGTTGGCATAGTGTTCTGTCCTCCTTTCAGTTTTGGGGTAAAAAGGTGGGGTGGCATATTGCCACCCCATCCCTGCGATTATAGTGTTTACTGGTCAAAATCCGGATACAACTCCAGCTCGGCAAACTCGGCATCACTCATGGCCTGGAGCTTGCCCAGTGCGCTGTCTGTCAACTCCCGCAGCTCGGTTTCCTCCGGGGCCAGCTCGCCGCGCATCTCACGTAGGCTGTCGATCAGTCCGGTGCGGCTGCCGGTATTGTAAATGCACATCAGGTTCATTTCCTCAAAAGTAAAGTTTCCCATATCAAATCTCCCTTTCCGCACTCTTTTTTGGCGCTGTCTTTTTGTGTTCTGCCTTGGGCTGGCTTTTCAGCTGCTCCATGACGGACTTTTTCTTTTCCCGTTCCTCCCGATGGGCAGCGGTAGCCAAATCCATGAGGGAAATGGGCTGACCGTTGCGGGCCTGCTGTTCCAGCTCTGCCACCGTAGGTTCCTTTACGCCATTATTGATGATACCGTCGATCATGCCGTAATCGTCCTCCACGGCCATCTCCGCATTTTTCAACGGATTTTCCGACAGGAATCCGGGGATCTGGGTAAAACCAACACTGTCACAGTAATGACAGGATACCTTACCGTCCTGCTTGATCGCAACGATGTCACTGACACTCATAGAAGGACTGTGAAAATCCGTCGGTTTTTGCAGATTAAACTGCTCATATAGTTTTTCCAGCTGCTCCGGTACCGTGCCAGACTCACTCAACGGAGCAGTGTAGATGAGGTCATAATTACTGCGGTCTATGGAAATGGCATGGGACTTTAACCAATCCAGATTCATAAAGCGCACATTCTGCGGATCGTCACGGCTCACCTGATAGATAGCAAAGCAATCTCTGTTCTGAGCGAGAAATGCTTGTTCCCGTTCCTGCTGATGTTCCTGACGCTCCATGACCTTTTCGTGGAACTGAGGGCTTTTCTCCCATTCCTCACGGTCCACGCCAAAAAGACCGCCATGATCCATGATTTCCTGCGGGTCAAACACCATGCTCTCCGTATTGTCCTCATGCAGCACATAGACGGTCAAACCGGCGGCATCCAGTTCCAGCGCCCGTTCTCTGGTAACAGGGAACATCCCATCATAGGAGTAGCCGTATTCCTGCATATCTGGTGTGGAGACCTGCTCATCCGGCATGGGGTATTCATCCAGTGCCTGCTCCTGTGCTTCCGGCAGCTGGGAAGAAGCAGCCATCTGACTGACCTCTGCCTGCATCTGCTGGTAGGCAGCTTCCTGCAAGGTCTCAATCATGGACAACGGTGCGTATTTTACCGAGTCTCTGCCCAAATCGTTGTCATCACAAATCTGGAGAACTGCCTTCATGCGGGAAATCTCCGGCATATCCAGCTGACCACCATCCAGCTCTTTCATGGATGCGGCATCGTAAAGGGTATAGTCCCAGCCGCTGTCACAGGACTGGATATGAAGATAGGTGGCATTGTCGATCAGAAACAAAGCCTCCTGCTGATTGGCGTCCGCCCCCAGCACTTCCATTTCCGGCATTGCCGCAGCCAGTTCCTTTACCGCTTTTTGCACCAGAGGATTATCACGGTAATAGTCGATTGCCTGGATGGTGTCCAGGTCAATGGTCTGGCCGGTCAAAATCGGAAAAGGTCCTTCATAGTCGCTTCCGTCTTTCAGCTCAAAACCAATGCCCTTGATCCCGTTCATTCGTTCTGCCGGAATCTCCTGATAAATGCGGATTGCTTCCTCCAAAGACAAGTTATCGTGGTATTCTCCGAGGTTTGGAAATTCCATGCACTCTGCTACATAGTAAGTCAGATTGCTAGTTGGCTGCTCTATCGGGGCGGTTTCCGGCTCTGCCTTTGCATGAGGGTCGATTCCGCGCTCTTTGCAGATTTCCTTATAGTGGCGCTCAATGTCGGAGATCAAAGTGCCGGAGGTTTTGTTGATGGTCTCCAAACTGTCTCTCAGTTCTTTCAGCTCCTTGCCTTGACTCCAACTGGCAATATAGCCAAAGCTGTTTTCTCCAGTCTCGATGCCAAAATACTTGCAGACCGCATAGGAGATGCTTTCAGCCTCCACTTCTTCCGTGTGACGATCTTTCCTCTGTTTCTGCAAAAACTGGGAGAGGGTAGAAAAGCCACCGGTAAAATTCAGCCCTTTTTCCTCGGTCAGCATCAAGCGTCCATCTTCCGTCAGTTCCAACGGCTCTGTCAGCAGAACGGAGCCTGCATGGTTTACAACCACTCGTTCTTCCACACAGACCGGATCTCCAGGATCGTAGTCAGAACCGCGCAGGTCATAGCAATAAACGCCCTCTGGCAGATTATCGCGAGCAATCCGTCCGTTGGAGAACAGACCAAGTTTATCAAACAGCTCGATCTCCTGATATTGCTCGTCATTGGTAATCTGGATCTTTTTCTGATTGTGGAGCTTGCTGTGGGCAATCTCGTGTACTGTGGCTGAAACCGTCTGAACCTCACTCATGCCCTGACGAATGGCAATTTTCTGATGATCAGCAGAAAAATAGCCGTCCGTATCAGCAGCCATTGCTTCAAAAGTAATCGGCACCGGTGCGCTGCGGCGCAGGGCCTCCATGAATGCCTCATAATTTGGCACATTGCCGGAAAGGGATGATGCAAGTTCCGGCAAAGGTTTCCCGTCGGTCTGGCTCACATCAAAGACCTTGACCGGACGAAACATGGGGATCTCGATTTCTTTTTCCTCTGTAACGATCTTTCCGTCTTTATCCAGAATCGGAGCCTTGGTATCTGGGTCCAGCTTCTGCTCCTCGATTTTCTTCTTATACGGTGTGGGAGCGATGATGGTAATGCCATGCTCGCCCTTTTTTACATGACGCTCAAACTGGTCTTTCCACTTATTGTATCCGGCTACCAAAGTGGCATCCGGCTTCTGCATATAGATGAGCATGGTGTTGTTTACCGAATAGCGGTGAAATCGGGACATGACGGACAGATAGCGCATATACTTTTCGCTTTCAAACAGTTCTTTGATGCCCTGCTCGATGCCATCTGTGATTTCCCTTAGCCGTTCTCGGTTGGTGGGTTTGTTCTCAGCCATGATTTTCAATCTCCTTTCCAAGTGTGTGATTTCTGCTGTGTGTTCTGCAATCCATGCCTTTTGTTCTTCTTCACTTTCATAAAGAAAAAGGTCCAGCAGGTACTCTACATAGGTTTTCTTCTGGATTGCTTCCACAAAGCGGGGGTGCGGTTCTTCCTCCGGTGTCCTGAGAGAACGGTCGGCTTCCCATTTTTTCAGCAGATAGTAGTAATCGGACAGTACGCGATAACAGCGCTGTCGATCCTCCCGAAACTTCTGTGCCTCGGTTTTTTGCCGGACATATCTCCTGCGGGGCGGGGCCTGACTGTCATAGATCAGGCCAAAGTCCTGTGCCAGTTTCTCCGCCGCTTCTTTTGGGGAGAGGTTAAAGAGCTTTGCGGTAAAGTCGATCACATCCCCATCTGCACCGCAACCAAAGCAGTGGAACCGCTGGTCTACCTTCATGCTGGGGTTCTTATCATCGTGAAAGGGACAGCAGGCCATACCAGTTCGACTGACTTTTATCCCGTAAAACTCTGCCGCTTCTCTGGTGCTGACCGACTGCTTGACCGCTTCAAATACATTCTCTGCCATGTGCCTTTAACTGCCGGACTTTTTCACAGGGGGCTGGTATCCGGCGGCTTTCGCACGCTCACTGGCAGCTTTGCGACGCTCGGCGCTGTATGGCTCCCGGACTGATACACACCGCTTGGGGACGGTAAAGTTATGGGCGTCCTTTCGGATGATCTGGTCGGGGTGCTTTTTTGCCAGCAGTTCCAGCTTCTCCATCAGACGGGGATCGTGGGTATAGACCTCAGCCATTGGTTCTGCCTGGTTATAGAGGAGAATGGTTTCCCGTTCCACTAAAGAGAGCTTCATCGGCTGCCTCCTTTCCGCTGGTCAAATTCCAGCTTGAAGTTGGCATACTGTCCATCGTCCTCCAAAACCACAGTGGCATCGTAGGTCTTGCCGGTTTTCTCCGAATATAGCCCCGTCACACGGACACAGCCATCGTTCAGCAGCGCAGACACCACAGCTTTGGTCGGCTGTTTTTTCTTGGCAGACCACCATTTGTTGTTTTTCCAGATTGCAAATTTGCAAGAATCATTCTGACAGAAGAAGCCTTTTTGCAGTTCTGCAACTTCACCGCCGCAGCGAGGGCATTTGCCCACCACCTCACGGGGCGGAGTGAACAGGTACTCGGTTCCCTTGATGACCTGATAAGTTCCCACCAAGTCTTTCAGCATGGTGCTGATCCCGTCCAGAAACCCCTCTGGGGCAAGCTGCCCGCGCTCGATCTCGCCCAGGCGATACTCCCACTCGGCAGTCAGAAGCGGCGATTGCAGTTGTTCCGGCAGCACCGTGATAAGGGATACTGCATCGTGGGAAGGAAGAAGCTGCACCGTTTTTCTGTTCTTTTTTCGCTCCAGAAAACCGGCAGATACCAGCTTTTCCAAAATACCGGCACGGGTGGCCGGTGTCCCCAGACCTTTTCTCTCAGCATCCTCTGGCATATCATCTTTCCCGGCAGTCTCCATTGCGGACAATAGGGTGTCCTCCGTAAAGTGCTGAGGCGGACTGCTTTTGCCTTCTTTGACGATTGCCGCAGAAACCGAAAGTGTCTGTCCTTCGGTCAGCTCCGGCAGGGCTTTCTCTACGCCCTCTTTTTTCGGCTCTGTATCCTTCATTTTGGCACGATAAGCGTCCTCCAGTGCTTTCCATCCGGGGTGCTTCACTGTTTTTCCTTTTGTGGTAAACTCCCCACCGGCACACGCTGCAATCACAACGGTTTCCGAATAGATATGGGGCTGGGCTACGGCGCACATCAGACGCAGGGCCACCAGCTCCAGCACCGCTTTTTCTCCCGCAGGAAGGGCAGAAAGGTCTGCATCCTTGAGATTTCTGGTAGGGATTACTGCGTGGTGGTCGGTTACTTTCTTATCGTTGGTTACCGTCTGCGGATCACAGGTAATGGCGATTCCTTTGCAAAACGGTATAGCATTGGCAACCAGATTCACCAGCACCGGCAGGCTGTCTGCCATATCGCCAGTCAGATAGCGGCTGTCAGTACGGGGATAGGTGCAGAGCTTCTTTTCATACAGGCTTTGCAGATAGTCCAGGGTCTGCTGGGCTGTAAATCCAAGCAGGCGGTTGGCATCTCTTTGCAGAGTAGTCAGGTCATAGAGGGCAGGCGGCTTTTCGGACTTTTCCTTGCACTCCACCTTTTTGATTGTGACATTTACGCCCTGACAGGCTTCTTTCAGCTGCTCAGCAGCAGCCTTATCCGCCATGCGCTCCCCGGATACGGTAAGACCGGGCAGCTCCAGCGCCACGGTATAAAAGGGAATCGGCTGAAAGGTGTCGATCTCAGCTTCTCGCTGAACAATAAGCGCCAGCGTCGGGGACATCACGCGCCCGATGTTGAGGGTTCGGTGATACAGCACGGAAAAAAGCCTTGTCGCATTGATCCCCACCAGCCAGTCGGCCTTGGCACGGCAGAGGGCAGCATCCCGAAGTCCGTCATAGTCCGCACCGGGGCGCAGGTTTGCAAAGCCTTCCCTTATGGCGGAGTCCTCCATCGAAGAAATCCAGAGCCTTTTCATCGGCTTCTTGCAACCTGCCAGCTCATAGACGCTACGGAAGATCATCTCGCCCTCGCGTCCGGCATCACAGGCATTTACCACCTCCGTCACATCCGGGGCGTTCATCAGCTTTTTCAGAATATCAAACTGCTTTTTCTTATCCTTTCCCACCACCATCTGCCAATACTCCGGCAGAATAGGCAGGTCATCATATCGCCACTTGGCATACTTGGGGTCATAGCTGTCTGCATCCGCAAGACCGGCCAGGTGGCCCACGCACCAGCTGACACGCCAGCCGTTGCCCTCCAGATACCCGTCCTTACGGACGGTTGCACCGATCACCGCCGCCAGACTTTGTGCAACCGATGGTTTTTCAGCAATCACCAATTTATGTTGAGCCATGATGGTTCCTCCTCTCTTTGAGCCATCGGGACATTTCCCGGTGACAGATACCTACGCAGGGGCTTCCATAACTCCCGCAACCATAGCAGGGGTGGTTGTGGGGTAAAGAAGGAGGACGGGAAGTTTCCTTCCCGCCCTCCGGCCTGCGTGTCATCATGCGTTCATAGGGACTGTCTGTGAAACGGGTCATTTCACACTGTCCTCATCATCTTCTTCTGTGCTGCCCCCATCAGCGTCCGGCTCGTCCGACTCCTCATCCTCGGTTTCCCATTCCTCGGAATCTTCCTCGCCATAATCATAATCGTCCAGACTGTCATTGCCCTTGGTCTTAGGCTTGTTCTTAACGAGCTTCAAGTAGGCAAATACGCCACCGCAACCAAGCAGAGCCAGCAAAAGGACCAGCGCAGCCGGGTTCAATCCGGCAGGCTTCTCTTTTTCCGGCTCCGATGTTTCTGCCGGAGGTTCCGGTGCTTTGCCCGTACATTTACTCTTATCAGTTGCGCAGACCGGGCAGGCCGTATTGACTGCCCCTGCTTCACATTTTGTCGTGCAGCTACACACAGCAGCCGGCTCCTCTTTGACATTTTCATCTTCCATCAATGCCATCAAATCTGCTTCATCCACCTGGTTCAGAAAGTGAACAGCAGTCTTTTTATCCTCATTAGCCCTGTCGATCAAAATGTAAAAATAGTTGCCAGCCTTGGTGGTAACGGTAATGAGCTGCTTATTGCCACCAAAATCATCCACCAGAGCGGCATTGCCATCTGGTGTAAGTGCCGGTGCCGGTTCTGCTTCTTCCACAATCACATTGCTGTCATTGGTAGAATCCTCTGCCGGTGCCGCCGGAGCCTGTTCTGACCCCTGTGCGAAAGCAGGGATTGTAAAGCCAAATGCCACAACCATTGTCAGGCAAAGGGCGGAAAGTGTTTTGCAAATTCTTTTATTCTTCATAAGCGGTAGCCTCCTGATTATTTGATTCCGACAGTGCTGTATCTCTGCCGTGGTTCATTCCACCGGAAAGCATAGCGTTCAGCTGTGCTGGAGTCATGCGTAACGCACGAACCATCTGAACGATTTCCAGATTCTCTGCCTCCGTTTTCTGTGCTTCCAAGGTCTTGAGCTTTTCCTGATATTCCGCAATCTTCTCACGGGTTTTCTCAATTTCCTGGTCGATACGTTCAATTTTGTTTTTTGCCATAACCGTTCACTCCTTTCCACAAAGTCTGTTACCAGTTCATCAGGCCGTAGCCCTTAATACTTTGATAATTCAGGTCATAACTTTTGATCTTGCAGGCATCGCCGGAATTTCCCTCCACGGTATAAACACGGCTGCCATCCGTACCGATCACGATACCCACATGGTCTGCTGTCCCATCCAAATCCCAATCAAAGAAAATTGCATCTCCGGGAGCCAGATTGTTATAGCCTCTTGCACCCCATTGTCCATGAGACTGGAACCACGGAACGCCCTGCCACTCACAGCCTGCAAAGCGCGGCTCACTTTTTCCAGCCTGGTTATAACACCAGGATACAAAGCAGGCGCACCACTCCACGCGGCTGTCAAAGCCATACCAGCTCCAATAAGGATAGCCGCCCACATTGCCGACCTGACGCTTGGCCAGCTCCACCAACTGCGGATTTCCGGGACGGGTTCCATTTACGAACTGTACACCGGTCAAGTCCTCGGAATTGCTCATGTCAGGGGAACCACCGCCAAACAACAGCGGCTTATTGCCCATGGTCTGCCGGTAAACCTGATACATTTCCATCTGCTCCGGGGTCAGTAACTCCGACGCCACAGCGGAAATGGGCTTGCTGGTGAGTTTCACATTCAAAATGTAATACTCATAGGGGACTTCTTCTGAGGTGGTCTCGCCGGTATCCGGGTCGGTGGAGGTCTCCGTGCGGTAGCGAATCTCCACTTCCTCAGTAAGCGTCAGCTGATACTGTGCTGCAAACACACGCGCCAGCTCTGCCTGAGCGCTCTGCTGGGTGTAACCTTGCAAGACGGCAGACAGAAATGCTGCCAGCTCATGAGGGTCATGGCCGATCATACCAAGGTCATAGCGATACTCGTCATACCCTGGGTGGCTGCTTTCAATGTTGTCGATTTCCTTCTGCAACTGGACTTCTCTGGCTGCATAATCTGCCTCCACTGCCAGCATTTCCGGGTCATCCGACGGATAGGTGGTGCCGGAGAGAACGGAACCGATGCTCTGCGCCATCATGGAGCAGGAGGACATGGTATTCATCAGCATACAGGTAATGAGGAACAAAACCCCTGCCATCAGGAAACCCTTCTTGTGGCGCATGACGAATGCCCCTGCCTGCTGTGCCTTTTCTTTTACCGTCCTTGCGACTTTTCCGGTTTTGGACGCAGCCTGGGCGGTATTTCCGGCAGTCTGACCGGCGTGTTTGGCGGCGGCATACTGCTTTTTGATGGCCTGCTTTTGCTGCCAGCGGGAAAGAGGGTTGCTGGCAAACTGGGGATTTTCCTGCAAAGATTTCTGGTACAGAACATTTACATTTGCCTTTTCCAGTTGACGCTCTGCCTGTGCTGCTTTGCGGTACGGCTTCAGCTTGTGGCTGCGATAGCCCTCCCGCACCAGATAAGCGCCGGTCTCCACCGCTTCCTCGGACTTGTGGGCGCTTTCCACGCCCACATTGTCCTGCTCTGTTTCCCGGATCTCTTTGTGGAGCTTGCCCACGACCAGATGGACGGGAGCTTCCCTGACTCCTTGAGAAACTTTGGAAGGTGGCTTTTTCTTGTCCTCAAAGGTCAGCTTCGAGGTCTTTTTTCCGGTATCCGGGTCAATGACCGTCTGCCTGACCTTTTTCTTTGGGATATTGGCCTGCGCCTTATCTGCTCTGGCCGCAGCTTTCTCCGCTTTACGGATCGGCTTTTCCAGTGCAGGGTCAGACCGTTCCTCATCAGTAAAGCGCAGGCGCGGTTCCTTATTCAAACCATTCTCCCAGCATGAGGGAGGACATCATGTAGTGCAGCTCTGCATAAATGGCCATTCCCACCGGATCGTTGAACATACAGCCGGACAGGTAGGCATAAAACTGTGCCACCACATCGGACAGGATCTTCGCTTCGGTTCCTTCCAGGACCAGACCACCCATACCTTCCTTGGCACGGATGGCGCTCCAGATCTCTGCCAGACGGATAAGCCCCACCTGACCGGTCTCATTCAGTTCGGCTGCCTGGTCTGCCGCCGTGCGACACTCGCTGACCGCATCGGCCATGACCGTAAGCAGCTGGCTGCGCTGGGCATTTACCGCCCTGTCAAAAAACATCAGCGGATTTTTATTCAAAATGTTGGGGTTCATCATCATTCATCCTCCTTCTTTTTCAGTTCCTGGGGTTTGGTGGTCATAATGCGGTAAAGCTCGGTATTCTTCGGGAAGTGATCCACGAAAGGCAGGATTGTAGAGCCATAAAACAGCAGGCCCTCGCCCTCACCGGAGTGGGTTACATAAGATAATTGGTGTGTGGAAATCCCCAGCTGCTTGGCGAGGATCTGACGGTCTCCGCCTGCCTGGTTGAGCATATACACGAAGTCGGAATTTTCAAAGATATTTTCCACCTCGCGGCTGCTCAAAAGGTCTTTGACATTCTGGGTGATACCTGTCGGAATACCGCCCCATTTTCTGAATCGCTTCCAGATTTCCACCGTATAGGCGGCGGTCTGCTCCTCCTTCAAAAGCAGGTGCATCTCGTCGATGTAGTAGCGGGTAGACTTGTGAGCGGCACGGTTGATGGTAACGCGGTTCCACACCTGATCCTGTACCACCAGCATACCGATTTTCTTGAGCTGCTTGCCCAGTTCCTTGATGTCATAGCAGACAATCCGGTTATCAATGTCCACATTGCTCTGATGATTGAACACATTCAAAGAACCCGTTACATAGATTTCCAATGCCGTTGCAATGTACTGAGCTTCTTTTTCTTCCTGCTCCCGCAGCAAGTTATAAAGGTCCTCCAAAATCGGCATATTCTCCGGCTTTGGGTCATTGAGATATTCGTTGTAAACCAACCGTACACAACGGTCAATAATGGTTTTCTGCACCGGCTGCAAGCCCTCCTTACCGCCCACGATCAGCTCACACAAGCTGAGGATAAAGTCAGACTTGAGTGACAGCGGGCTTTCATCATCCGAATAGTCCAGATTCAGATCCATCGGATTGATATAGTTGGTTGAAGTAGGTGAGATCTTGATGACCTGCCCATGCAGACGCTCAACAAGAGGTGCGTACTCCGCTTCCGGATCACAGATAATGACATCATCACTGGTAAGCAAAAAGCAGTTGGCAATTTCTCGTTTTGCGCTGAAGGACTTACCGGAGCCCGGCGTACCCAGAATCAGGCCGTTGGGGTTTTTCAGCAGCTTTCTGTCCACCATGATGAGGTTGTTGGACAGAGCATTGATGCCGTAGTACAGAGCTTCTTTCCCGTTCTGGAACAGTTCCTGCGTAGTAAAGGGCACAAAGATAGCTGTGGAACTGGTGGTCAGTCCTCGCTGAATCTCAATCTGATTGAGACCCAGAGGCAGACAGCTCATCAGCCCTTCTTCCTGCTGGAAGTCCAGCCTGGTCAGCTGACAGTTATACTTCTGGGCAATAGAGCCTGCCTGAAAGATGTTGTTGCCAAGCTGACGGGGATTGTCCGCTGTGTTCAGCACCAGAAAGGTCAAAAGGAACATTCTCTCGTTGCGGCTCTGCAAATCCTGCAAGAGTTTTTTCGCTTCACTGCCGTAGGTAGCAAGGTCAGATGGAATGATGTCCATGTCGTATCCGGCACGGACTGCTTTTTTCTGTTCCTCGATCTTGCTGCGGTCAAGGTCGGTAATCTTTCGCTTTACCGTTTTGATGGCTTTCACCTGATCCACCGACTGAATGTGCATACTCACAATGAGCGAGCTTTCCATATCCAGGAAATCAGCCAGCAGGCGGTCATTCAGCTCCGGTGCGAGGATCTGCAAAAAAGAAACAGCTCCGTATTTCTTACCCATACGGAACTGCTTGCCGGTGCGGAACTCAAAGGAGCTTGGTGCAATAAAATCCTTTGTGGACAGACCAGAAGGAGCCAGCCAGTCCCATTCAAACTGAAACGGGAGTTGTTCATCCATGTGGAATACCGCATGAAGCTGAAAAAGCCTTTCTTTACCGTCCAGCGTTCTGGCAGCTACACCAAGACGCTTGAAGTTATTAAGTATATCGGTCTCAATACGCTCCAGACGGGGCTTGGCGGCTTTGATGCTGTCCGCGTCGATACCAAAGGTCAGGTATTTGGTCTTGATGAGACCGTTGTTACCTCTGGCCAGCTGATTTTGCAGCATTGTGGTGTATTCCTCGCGGATACTGTCAAAGGCGTCCCTCTGGGGCGGGATGGAAATGGAGTTAGCAAAGGTCTCCTCCGATGCCGCAAGGTTCAAAAAAGACAGCTGGAAATGAATCGAGCTGTCAAAATAATTGAGGAAATCACACCACCCCTCAAAGATTGCCGTCTTATCTTCGTTTTGGGAGAGCTGATAGTTGATGTCCTGAAACTGGATGGTCTTTGTGTAGTGGCTGTCCGATACGCGGCAGATTCCGTCCGGCCACATCCGTTCATAAGGGATACTGTCCTGCGCAGATTTTCCTTTTTTGTCCGTGCGGTTAGCGCGGGCAATGGCCGCTTCGATCTGCTTCTTATCGGCGCGGGACAGCTTTTTCTTTGTCTTTACCGGCTGCACAGTTTTTTCCTCGGTTTTTCCGAACATCCGATGCAGCCATTTTTTTATTGCGGTGAACAATGTCATACACCTCCTTATCGAGCATTTCCTGCCGCTTTAATACGGCATAAAAGTTATTGGTCTGGTAGGGACGCTGCTTGGGACGGATCACAGCTACTTTGAGAATGTTGCCCACGATCTTTTCCAGGGGCTGTCCATGCTTTTCGTACATAGCCAGCATAAAGAAGGGCAGCATAACCAGCATCATACACATAGCCGCTACACTGTTTCCGGTAGGTTTTCTGAGCAAAAAGAAAAGCGGTACGCCAATAAGCGCTCCGCCCGTAAAGCAGATAAGCTGCCGCTTGGTCAGATTGAACATGACCTTTGTTTTGACTTTTGTTAAGTCCTTGGGTACGGGTACATAAGCCAATGTGGAAACCTCCTTCCGTTTTAGTGCGCCTGAAAGACTGATTTGGCGAGACTGCCGGTTTTGAACAGCGTAAAACATAGCAGTACGGTGTAGCCCACGCAGCTCCAGATTGCCATGATGATGTCATCTTCCAGAGCGATGTTCTGTACCAGCACAGCATAAATTGCCACGCAGACGATAATGAGAAATGCCTGAAAGCCCAGTGCCAGCAGGGATCGGAGGTAATTCTGTCCCATACCGCCCCATTCTTTGCCCATCATGGCAGCCATTGGAACGGGAGCCACCGAAGTCACAAGGTAGATCTCGATCATACGGCCATAAATAACGATAAAGATACAGATATATAACGCCCACATGGTAATGCCAATAAAGAGGGATTGGAACCACAGGCCGAACAGCGGTCCCAAATCCATTTCCATCAGTCTCGGTTCCAGATCGGTCATAACTGAGGAAATGTCAATGGACGCATCCGAATTGATAATCCCTGCCGCCTGTGCCACCACGCTCTGCGCCATATCAAAGACGCCCATCACGATATTCCATGTGTTTGTGACAATGAGGATAGCGGCAGCTGATTTGAACACCCACTTGAAAATCATCCAGGTATCCACATCATGCAGGTTGTTCTTGTCTGCAATCATCTGGATCAGGTCTACGGTCATCACGATAGCCAGGATCACACCTGCAATCGGCACCATGATGGAGTTTGACAGATTCTCAATCATATTGAAAATACTGCCATTCCATCCCTGTGGGGTCTGTCCTACCTGTACGGATATATCCGCGACCTGTTGGTTTACACTGTCAAACATCCCCGAAAGGTTGCTCATAATACCGCCCACCAGCATTTCTTTCAGCCAATTTGTCAGGGCTTCAAGTAAGAAATCCATACGGTGTCAACCTCCTTTCCGCCGCCCCCGCAGAGCTGCGGGAGCGGCAAGGATTTCATGCAGGAACGCTTAGACAGAGAACAGCCCGGAGAGCAGAGGTACAAGAACCATACCAACAACGGCTACACCAGCACCGGCCATAAGCTGTTTTATCCCCAATTAGGTGTAAAACTCTGCTCGATGGCGGGCGGCGGCGT
>OLOF01000513.1_pt1 | contig 16277 bp, 17 predicted proteins | sample 1643121 | NCBI WGS metagenome assembly OLOF01 (sample SAMEA3136677, study PRJEB25190) | human gut metagenome | biome: human gut; feature: human-associated habitat; material: faeces | place: Austria | collected 2013
AATTTTGTACTTTATTGTTATGATTATGTAGAATAGATATAGTGTACGAAAAAGTATAAGGAGAGCGAAAGATGATTGAATTTAGAAATGTAGTGAAAACATATGATACAGGAACTAAAGCCGTAAAAGGAGCTAATTTTAGGATAGATAAAGGTGAATTTGCATTTTTAGTTGGTTCATCAGGTAGTGGAAAATCTACATTAATAAAATTAATATTAAAAGAAGAGGAACCAACATCAGGAAATATAATAATAAATGGGAAAGATACAACTTTTTTGAAACCAAATAGAATTCCATATTTAAGAAGAAGTATGGGAGTTGTTTTTCAGGATTTTAGACTTTTACCAGATAAAACAGTATATGACAATGTTGCTTATGCAATGTATATAGTAAGAGCAACACCAAGACATATAAGAAGACAAGTGCCAATGGTACTTTCATTAGTAGGATTAAGTGGAAAAGCAAAAATGTATCCAAATGAGTTATCAGGAGGAGAGCAACAAAGAGTAGCTTTAGCAAGAGCATTAGTAAATAATCCATCAATGCTAATTGCAGACGAGCCAACTGGAAACTTAGACCCTGATACTGCTTGGGATATAATGACATTACTAAATGACATAAATATGAGAGGAACAACTGTTGTAGTTGCAACACATGCTAAGGATATTGTTGATAAGATGAAAAAAAGAGTAATTCATATTAGAAAAGGTGAAATAATAAGAGACGATAAAAAAGGTGGGTATGATTGTGAGATATAATATATTTGGTTATTTAATTGGAGAAGGATTTAGTAATGTTTTTAAAAATAAGAAATCAACAGGAGCATCACTTATGATAATGTGTGCTACTATGATTATTTTTGGAGTATTTTTAATCTTAGGGGAAAATATTAATCATTTTGTAAAAGATGTAGAAGATTCACAAGGAATACAAGTATTTGCAAAAGAAGAAGCAACAGACGAGCAAATAAAGGCATTAGGAGAACAAATATCTAAAATAGAAGGGGTAAATAAAACTCAATTCAAATCAAAAGAAGATGCTTTAAACCAAATGAAAGAAAAGTTTGGAGAAGAAAATGAAAGTTTGTTAGAAGGATATGAAGGTGAAAATAATATATTTACTGCCTCATATGTAGTTACATTAACGGACTTAAATTTAAATCAACAAGTACAAGATGAAATTAGTAAATTAGATAATGTAAAAAAAATAACAAGTTCAAACCAAACAGTTACAACATTAATTGATTTATCAAATGGAATAAAAATAGTTACAGGAGTAATTTTACTATTATTAATAGTAATTTCAGTATTCATCATAGCAAATACAATAAAATTAACAGTTCATGCAAGAAGAAAAGAAATTTCTATAATGAAATATGTTGGAGCAACAAATGGATTTATAAGATGGCCATTTATTGTAGAAGGTATGATTATAGGAATAATATCTAGTTTAATTTCAATTTTATTAGTTGGATTAGCATATAACTTTATAGCTGAACAAATGGTAAACTCATCATTTATGAAAATTATGGGAGTAAGTTTAGTAAGCTTTGGAGATATGTTCAATTCAATAATAGTTGTTTATATGCTATTAGGTATAGGAATAGGAGCTTTAGGAAGTATAATTTCTATGAGAAAATATTTAAAAGTGTAAGGAGTAGAATAGGACATGCGTAAAATTTTATGTATTGTTTTAGCCTTTATGATTATTTGTACATATGCAACATATATATATGCAGATGATTTAGAAAATTTACAATCACAGCAACAAGATTTACAAAATCAATTGAATGAATCTAATAATCAATTAAATGAAGTACAGAGTCAATTATCAGAAAACTTACAACAAATTGAAAAATTAGATGAAAGAATACAAAAATCAGAAGAGGAAGTAGATAAACTAAATAACGAAATATCAACGTTAGAAACTGCTATAAATGATATTAAATCAAAACTTGAAGTTGCAGAGGAAAAATATGAAAGACAAAAAAATGTAATGGAAAAAAGATTGGTATCGATATATGAAGCAGGAGAAATTAAATATCTAGATGTATTACTAAAATCAAAAGATATTTCAGAGTTTTTATCAAATTATTACTTAATAACACAAATAACAGCATTAGACAAAGAAATGCTAGACGAGGTTAGTCAGCAAAAAAAATACATAGATTTATCAAAACAAAAGCTTGAAAAGAGTCAAGAAAAATTAAAAGTAGCATTACAAAATCAAAATAGGACATCAACAATTTTACAAAACACAAAGACTTTGAGAGAAAACTATATATCAAAATTATCAGATGAGGAAAAAGCTAAACAAGCTCAGATTGATGAAATAACATCGCAATATAATGAAATAAATAAACAAATTTTAGAACTTGCTAAACAAGGATTAGACACTGAATATATAGGTGGAGTTCTAGCATGGCCAGTACCAGGATATACAAAAATATCATCAAACTATGGTATGAGAGTACATCCTATAACAGGACAATATAAGCTACATACAGGTGTAGATATAAGTGCACCAATGGGAGCAAATTTTGTAGCAGCAAATGATGGAATAGTTACTAAGGCAGGATATAACACTGCATATGGAAATATGGTAATAATAGACCATGGAGGAGGAATATCAACATTATATGCACATGGCTCAGAAATTTTAGTTACGGTTGGACAAACTGTAAAAAGAAATGATCCAATATTAAAAGTAGGTTCAACAGGATATTCAACAGGTCCACATGCACACTTTGAAGTGAGAATTAATGGTGTAGTTACAAATCCAATAGAGTATATTACAAATGGTGTTATACCAAGTTCTCCAGATAAGGAAGAAGAAAAAGATGAAGATTTAGGTGAAAGCCAAAATGAAACAAAAGATGAAAATGAAATAGTAGAAAGCAAAAAAAACTAAGAAATTTAAACAAAGATGCGACATATAAGTAATTTAAAATGTCAAAATATTTTAAATATGTCGCTTTCGTTCACCAAATAAGTAAACCTAAGAAAAGTAAAAATAAACAAAGTAAGAAAGGAGAGTATAATATAGAAATATATTATACATGAAAATCATATGAAAAAAATATCTTTAAAAATACTAGGGGTACTAACTATTATAATAATGTTTGCACAAGTAAATGTTTTTGCTGCAACAAAATCAGAATTGAAGGAAAATAGTAGCGATACAGACAAGAAAATTGAAGAAGCTAAGGAAGAACTAGAGGGAATTCAGGCAGAAAAATCTGAGACTTTAAAGCAAGTAGAAAGTTTAATAACTGAAATTTCTTCATATGAAAGTGAAATAGACAAATTGGATGAACAAATTTCTAAGTTAAATAATGATATAAAAGATGCAGAAAATAAATTAAATCAAAAACAGGAAGATTATAAAAAAGAAAAAGAGTTATTAGAAAAAAGATTAGTGGCGACATATGAAGCAGGAGAAACTTCATATTTAGATGTTTTATTATCTTCAAGTAGCTTAACAGATTTAATATCAAATTATTATTTTGTTACAGAGATAACAAGAAATGACAAAGAATTGATGGAAGAAATAAAGAAAGAAGAAGAAGAGATTGAAAAAGCGAAAACTACATTAGAAAATAGTAAAAGTGAGTTAAATAATTCAAAAGTGATGAAACAGTCAAAAGCAACTCAATTAAAACAAGCTAAAAACCAAAAAGATTCTTATGTATCAAAATTAAATGAAGATGAAAAAAACACCCAAGAACAATTAGAACAATTTGAAAGAGACAAAAGAGATATTCAAGCACAATTAGCAGCAATTGCTAAAAAAGAAGCTGAACAAGCAGCAAATTCAGGAAATTCAAATAACAATATTACAAATAATCCTAGTGCTAGTGGATATATAAGACCAATAGTAGGATATGGAATAACTTGTGGATGGATGGGATATGCAAATCATACAGGAGTAGATTTCAGTGGAGCAGGAATATCAGGAAAACCAATTTTGGCAGCAAAATCAGGAACTGTTGTAACATCAACAGCTTTAAAAAATTCAAATGGTACATACAGAAGTTATGGAGAATACATAGTAATAAACCATCATGATGGAACAATGACTTTATATGCACATGGTGCACCAGGTTCAAGATTAGTAAGTGTAGGACAAAAGGTAAGCCAAGGACAACAAATAATGAGTGTAGGAACAACAGGGAATTCAACAGGATATCATTTACATTTTGAAGTAAGAGTAAATGGAGTACCAGTTAATCCAGCACCATACTTAAAATAGATAAATTTATTAGGAGGAACTTATGAAGAGATTATTTGGAAAAATAATAGGAGGGGTAATTGTAATAATGCTTTTATTTCAGTTTAATGGAATAGTATTAGCAGACGAAATAAAAGATTTACAAAATAAGCAATCAGATACTTCAGAAAAAATTGATGAAGCAAAACAACAAAAACAACAAGTTTCTCAAGAAAAAAATGAAACACAAAAGCAAGTAGATAACTTAAATAACCAAATTTCGGACTATGAAAGCCAAATTGGAGATTTAGACTTGAAAATTACAAATTTAAATACAAAAATTGAAGATTCTCAAAATAAAATAACACAAAAACAAGAAGATTATAAAAAAGAAAAAGAGTTATTAGAAAAAAGATTAGTAGCAACATATGAAGCAGGAGAAACTTCGTATTTAGATGTCTTGCTTTCAGCAGAAAGTTTTACAGATTTTCTATCTACATACTATTATGTAACAGAAATAGCTAAAAATGATCTAGAATTAATGGAGAAAATAAAGAAAGAAGAAGAAGAAATAAAAACGGCAAAAGAGACCTTAGAAACAAGTAAAAAAGAATTATCAAGTTCAAAAGCAAAAAAAGAAAGTATGTCTGTTCAACTACAAACTGCTAAGAATGAAAAAAGCAAATATGTAGCACAATTATCAAAAGAAGAACAAGATATACAAGAAGAAATAGATCAATTAACAAAAGATAATCAAAAGATACTTAATGATATAAAGGTAGCTCAAGCTAAATATCAAAAACAATTAGAAGAATTAAAAAAACAAGAAGAAAATAAAAAGCCATCAAATGGTGGTGGAGGGAATTCATCAAACAATAAGCCATCAAATGGTGGAGGTTCGTCAAATAATAAACCTTCAAATGGTGGGGGATCATCAAATAGTGGCAATGGAGGGAATTCATCATCTGGCTCAGGATATTTCATAAGACCTGTAAAAGGAGGAACAATTACAGCAAATGGATATTATCCATCAAGTGGTAAATTCCACGGAGCAATAGATTACGGAGTTAATATAGGAACACCAATATATGCAGCAGCAGCTGGAGTGGTAATGTCAGTACAAAATTTAACAAGCAGTTATGGAACACATGTAGTAATACAACATGCAAATGGACTACAAACTTGGTATGCTCACGGAACACCTGGTTCTGTTAGTGTATCACCAGGGCAAATGGTTTCACAAGGACAAGTAATAATGAAAAGTGGAAATTCGGGAAATTCAGGAGGACCACATTTACACTTTGAAGCAAGAAAACCACCATATACATATAGTTATAGTGCTAAAAAATATGGAGATGACTCTAGAGTTGATCCTAATAAGTATTTTTAGTATATATTTTATACAATCAAATGAAAAACAAAATTATTAAAATAGCTCATAATATATATTTAAAAAACAATATGAATATAAATTAAAAATATAAATAATATTAAATATAATGATATTTACTAAAGACACAGTTTTTGCACTATTCATATTTTCGAAAAAATCAAAAACAGTGTCTTTATTATATAGTTTAAATGACTTTAAAACAACAAAAATAAGCTTTTAGATAGTGAAATTGATAAATGAAAAACTTTATTGTAAATTTAGTTATTGTTTTAATATTACGAAGGTTAATATAAAATTTTATATTGCAACATACATCAGGAATTGAAAAAGAAGTTTATAGGCTTATCTTCTTGTAAAAAACCTAAATAATAAAAAGGAGTGCAATATTATTTATATAATGTTGTAAAATGTATAATGGAAGAAAAGAAGAGATATAAAGTATATAAAATTATAATGTTAATAGTATTAGTAGCTTTTATAACTTTTATGATAACATCGATAGGATTGTATCAATATTTTGTCAAAGGAGATAATTTAAATAAACATTTATTACTCTCAGCATCTCCTGAAAGTAAGGATATAGCAAATTCTTTAGACACATATAAAGCAATACTTGATAAATATTATTTAGGTGAAATAAATGAAGAAGATTTAAAAGAAGGTGCAATAAGAGGATATATTGAAGGAGTAGGAGATAAATATACTGAATATATATCTAAGGAAGAAATGCAAGAATATATGGAAGATACCAAAGGGAATTTTGTTGGTATAGGTATATATATGATACAAGATAAAAAATCTGACAAAATAATGGTAGTGGCTCCAATAAAAAATAGCCCAGCAGAAAAAGCAGGAGTTCAAGCAGGAGATTTAATCTTAGCCGTTGATGAGCAAGAATGTACTGCAAATGATATGAATACAATAAGCTCAAAAATAAAAGGAGAAGCAGGAACAACAGTAAAATTAAAATTACAAAGAGGAAATGAAACTTTAGAGTTAGATATAAAAAGAGAAAGTGTAACTGTAAATCCAGTAGAAAGCAAAATGCTAGAAAGCAATATTGGATATATAAAATTCACATCATTTGATGAAAATACATCAGAAGATTTTAAGAAAAATTTTGAGACTTTACAAAAACAAGGAGCAAAATCATTAATTATTGATTTAAGAAATAATGGTGGAGGAATAGTAGATGAAGCTTTAAAAATAGCAGATTATATAGCAGAAAAAGATTCAGTATTACTTTATGAAGTAGATAAAGAAAATAAAGAAGTAGTAAAGAAATCAGAAAATGCTCCAATAATAAAAATGCCAATAATATTGTTAACAAATGAAAATACTGCTAGTTCGTCAGAAATTTTAGCAGGAGCTTTAAAAGATTTAGGAAAAGCTAAAATTGTTGGAGTAAAAACATATGGTAAAGGTGTCATTCAAGAAATATTAACATTGCCAGATGGTAGTGGAATAAAAATAACAACAGAAAAATATTTGACACCTAATAAAACAGAAATAAATAAAGTAGGAATAGAGCCAGACGAAAAAGTAGAATTACCAGAAGACTTGGAAAATGTATTAGAAATAGAAGAAAAAAATGATACACAATTACAAAAGGCAATTCAAATGTTAAAATAGGAAATTAATGAAAAGAATTGAACAAGGTGGGAAAAGAAATGAATTTAGCTAATAAATTAACAATTTTTAGAGTTATATTAGTTCCAATAATGGTAATAATACCATTATTAGGAATACCAGGAGAATTTTTAGGGATACCTATAAGTTTTATAATCGTAGATTTAATATTTATAATAGCATCATTAACAGATAAACTAGATGGATATATAGCAAGAAGCAGAAATCAAATTACTACATTTGGAAAATTTTTAGACCCTTTAGCAGATAAGATATTAGTATTATCAGCATTAGTAATGTTAGTTGAATTTGGAAAAATTCCAGCTTGGATACCTATAATTGTACTTGCAAGAGAATTTATGGTTTCAGGATATAGATTAATAGCAGTAGAAAAAGACGGAAAAGTAATTGCAGCATCAATATGGGGAAAATTAAAAACAGTTACACAAATGTTAGCTATAATTTTAGCCTTTATTGATTTAAATTCATTTGGAGATTGTTTCAAAGGAATATTACAAGGATGGCCATTAGTATTGAATATAGTAGTAACTTTGATGATGATAGTTCAAGTTATTGCAACAATATTCTCAGGAGCTAGTTATATGAAGAATTTTAAAGAGTTGTTAAAGGATTAGTAAAAATTATAACTTAGAGATAGCATAAATAATAACTAACAAAATAAGGTTATAATGCAAAAAATAAAATTTGTATTGACAAATTTTATTTTTTGCCGTAATATAATTAGGTACAAAAAATAATAAAACATAAGGAGGAGATTACTATGGAAGAAAAAGAAGTAATTTTAACACAAGAAGGATATGATAATTTAGATAAAGAATTAAATTATTTAAAAACAGAAAAAAGAGCAGAAATTGCAGATAGAATTAAAGTTGCATTAGGATTTGGAGATTTATCAGAAAATTCTGAATATGATGAAGCAAAAAATGCACAAGCAGAAAACGAAGTAAGAATAGCAGAATTAGAAAATAAATTAAGACATGCAAAAATAATAGATGAAAAAGAAATAGATACAGAAACAGTACAAATAGGAAATATAGTAAAAGTATTAGATATGGAATTTGATGAAGAAATTGAATATACAATAGTAGGATCAACAGAAGTAAATTTAGCAGAAAATAAAATATCTAATGAGTCTCCATTAGGTGAAGCTTTACTAGGTGCTAAGAAAAAACAAACAGTAGAAGTAAAAGCACCTGCAGGAACAATGAAATATAAAATATTATCTATAAAAAAATAAATATAACTAATAAAAAGACTATACTAAAATTAAATATATATTTTAGATAGTCTTTTAATTTCTATTTAATTTGATTCTATTACCACTTTTTTCAATAATTCCATCTTCCTTTAAAAGTTTTAATTCTCTCATCATAGCACTTCTATCAACACTTAAATAATCTGCTAAATCAGTAAGCGAAAGTGGTAGTTCAAAACTAGTATTTAAATTTCTAGTAGATATTAGTGAAAAATAACCTAATAATTTATCTCGGATAGATCTTTTGGTTAGAAGTTCTATCCTCATATTTAGTTCTGTTACCTTATTTAAAATTAATTCTGGTAGATTTTCAGATAATATTTGATGGAATTTACAATTAGTTTTACATTTTTGAAACATATCATCATAAATATAAAAAAGAACAGTACAATTAGACTTGGCCTCTACCAAAAGTTCATTATTTGTTGTTACATTATAAAAAACTTCTCCAAATAAAGCATTTTTAGAAAAATGTTCTACAATAGTTCTATTTCCATTTAGATCATATCTAACTAAATCAGCTATTCCAGATGTTAATATACATAATTGATTACGCTTTTGGATATAGGTAGTAATTATTTCACCTTTTAAAAAAGTTTTGCATTGAACTTTATTACATGTTGCAGAAAAATCAGAAATAAAATTTCCTAAGTTAAAACTAATACTCATATATTTTGCTCCTTTATTATACATAAACATTATACAGTAAAAAACAACAAAAAACAACAAAAAAACAGAAATAAACTTGTAATATTTTTGTAATATAAATGTAATATTTCTTGAAAGCTATAGAAATAGAGGAATAAGATTTATATTTCATAATTTGTTGCTTTTGCAACAGAAAAAAGTTTTTTTTGATATATAATAAGTACATACTTATTTAAGGAGGAAATGTAAAATGAAAGTTATTAAAAGGGATGGAAGAGCTGTTGATTATGATAGAGCAAAAATACAAGTAGCAATAGAAAAAGCAAATACAGAGGTAAAACCTAGAGAAAGAGCTTCAAAAGAAGATATAAAAAAGATTATTGAGTATATTGAAGAGCTAAATAAAAAAAGAATGTTAGTAGAAGACATACAAGATATTATAGAAGAAAAATTAATGGAAATAGAGAAATATGAATTAGCCAAAAAATATATAGTATATAGATATACAAGAGCCTTAGTAAGAAAACAAAATACAACAGACGAAACAATATTAGGAATAATAAGAAATGACAATAAAGAATTAGCAGAAGAAAATTCTAACAAAAACACATTATTAGCATCAACACAAAGAGATTACATAGCAGGAGAAGTTTCAAGAGATTTAACAAAAAGATTATTATTACCAGAGAAAATAGCAAAAGCTGACGCAGAAGGAATTTTACATTTTCACGACGCAGATTATTTTGTTCAACCTATATTTAACTGTTGTTTGATAAATATTGAAGATATGTTAGATAATGGAACTGTAATGAATGGCAAAATGATAGAAAGTCCAAAAAGTTTCCAAGTTGCATGTACAGTAACAACACAAATTATTGCAGCAGTAGCAAGCAATCAATATGGTGGACAATCAGTGGATTTAATTCATTTAGGTAAATATTTAAGAAAAAGTTATAATAAATTTAAAAAAGAAATTGAGACAAAATATAAAGGAAAGGTATCTGATGACATAATTGAAGATTTAGTTGATACTAGACTAAAATCAGAGTTAAAAGCAGGAGTTCAAACTATTCAATATCAAATAAATACTTTAATGACAACAAATGGACAATCTCCATTCGTAACATTATTCTTACACTTAGAAGAAGGAGACCCATATATAAAAGAAAATGCAATGATAATTGAAGAAGTACTAAGACAAAGATATGAAGGAATAAAAAATGAAGCAGGAGTATATGTAACACCAGCATTTCCTAAATTAGTATATGTTTTAGATGAATTTAACAGTTTAAAAGGTGGAAAATATGACTATTTGACAAAACTTGCAGTAAAATGTTCAGCAAAGAGAATGTATCCAGATTACATTTCAGCTAAAAAAATGAGAGAAAATTATGAAGGAAATGTGTTTAGCCCAATGGGATGTAGAAGTTTCTTATCTCCATGGAAAGATGAAAATGGAAATTATAAGTTTGAAGGAAGATTTAATCAAGGTGTTGTAAGTATTAACTTACCACAAATAGCTATAATTGCAGAGGGAGATGAAGAAAAATTCTGGAAATTATTAGATGAAAGACTAGAGTTATGTAAAGAAGCTTTAATGTGTAGACATTATGCTTTATTAGGAACACATTCAGATATAAGTCCTGTTCATTGGCAATATGGTGCAATAGCTCGTTTGAAAAAGGGAGAAAAAATAGATAAATTACTATATGGAGGATATTCTACAATGTCACTAGGATATATAGGAATATATGAAATGACAAAATTAATGACAGGAGTATCACACACAGAACAAAAAGGACATGATTTTGCAATAAAAGTAATGAAACATTTAAGAGAAATGACAGATAAGTGGAAAGAGGAAACAAACATTGGATTTGCACTATATGGAACACCAGCAGAAAGTTTATGCTATAAGTTTGCAAGAGTGGATAAAGAAAAATTTGGAACAATTAAAGATGTAACAGATAAAGGATATTATACAAACTCTTATCATGTAGATGTTAGAGAAAAAATAGATGCTTTTGAGAAATTATCATTTGAAAGTGAATTCCAAAAAATATCATCAGGTGGAGCTATATCATATATAGAAATACCAAATATGCAAAACAATATTGAAGCTTTAGAAACAGCAGTAAAATTCATATATGATAATATACAATATGCAGAATTTAATACAAAATCAGATTTTTGCCATATATGTGGATTTGATGGAGAAATTATTATAAACAAAGATAATGAATGGGAATGTCCAAACTGTGGAAATAAAGACCATTCAAAAATGACAGTAGTTAGAAGAACTTGTGGATATTTAGGAGAAAATTTCTGGAATGCAGGAAAAACAAAAGAAATAAAACAAAGAGTAATGCATTTATAGGGGGAAATATAGATGAACTATGCAGATATAAAAAAAGTAGATGTTGCAAATGGAGAAGGAGTTCGTGTATCAGTATTTGTAAGTGGATGTAATCATCATTGTAAAGGATGTTTTAATCAATGTGCATGGGATTTTAACTATGGAAATAAATTTACTGATGCAGAAATTGATAAAGTTATAAACTATTTAGATCATGATTATATTTCAGGGCTTTCCCTATTAGGAGGAGAGCCACTTGAAAAACAAAATCAAGAAGGATTACTTCCACTTGTAAAAAAGGTAAAAGAAAAATTTCCAAGTAAAAATATTTGGTGTTATACAGGTTTTGATTTTGAAAAAGATGTTGTAGGAAAAATGGCTCAAAATAATGAAACAACAAAAGAATTATTAAAATACTTAGATGTTGTAGTTGATGGGAAGTTTGAAGAAGATAAAAAGGATTTAAAACTTAGATTTAGAGGTTCTTCAAATCAAAGAATATTAGATGTTCAAGAAACTTTAAAAGAAAATGAACCAGTAAATTATAATTTAAAATAGAACAAATTATACAAGGAGGATAGGAACTGTTTTATAATATAAAACTATTAAATAGAAAAATTTATATTATAGAACAGTTTATTTAATTAAGATGGCAATAATTTTAGATGGAAAAGAATTAGCAAAAAAAACAAGAATAAATTTAAAAACAGAATGTGAAAAATTAAAAGAAAAAGGAATAACACCAAAACTTGCAGTAATAATGGTTGGAGATGACGAAGCTTCAAAAGTATATGTAAGAAATAAAAGTAGAGCATGTGATGAGATAGGAATTGAATATGAGGAATATATATTAAAAGCAAATGTTACACAAGAAGATTTAATATCATTAATTCAAAGGTTAAATCAAGATAAAACAGTAAATGGAATATTATTGCAAAGTCCAATACCACATAATTTGGACATAAATGAAGCTTTTAAGGAAATATCAGAACAAAAAGATGTAGATGGATTTAACCCTATAAATGTAGGAAAACTAATATTAAATCAAGATACTTTTGTTTCTTGCACACCATATGGGATAATGAAGATTTTTGAGGAATATAATATTGACTTAGCAGGTAAAAATGTGGTAATATTAGGCAGAAGCAATATTGTAGGAAAACCATTAATGGCATGTTGCTTAAATAAACATGCAACAGTTACAATATGTCACTCGAAAACTAATAACTTAGAAGAAAAATCAAAAAATGCAGACATACTTATTTCAGCAATAGGAAAAGCAAATTTTGTAAAAGAAAATATGGTAAAAGATGGAGCAGTTGTTATTGATGTAGGAATAAACAGAGATGAAAATAATAAAATAGTTGGAGATGTTGATTTTGAAAATGTAAAAAATAAGGCAAGCTATATAACACCAGTTCCTGGGGGAGTAGGACCGATGACAATAGCTATGTTAATGAATAATGTTATAAAAGCAACAATTAAACAACAAAGTATAAATAATTAAGAAAGTTATATATGAAAAAGATTTATATTGGGTTAATATAGATTTAGAAACTTTTTGCAATAAAAATTTTTTAGGGGCACTTTATTAAAAGTGTCTTTTATTATTGTATAGGAAAAATAAGCTTTTATTTTGACACTATACTCTATCATTACAGGTAGAGATAATAAGTCAAAATAAAAAATATGTATTAAATTTTAATTAACAATATTATATGAGAAAGAAAGGAAAGATAGAAATCGAAGAGGCAAAATTAGAAAATAAAAAATATTGGATATGGCTTTCAATGTTAAGAGAAGTAGGAAATATAAGTAAAAAGAAATTATTAGACAAATATAAAACACCAGAAAGAATATATAATTTAACATATGAAGAATTAATCCAATTAAAATGGCTTAATAATAAAAAAATAGAAAATATTTTAGATAAAAAAATACGAGAATGTTTAGGTGAATATATAGAAAATATGATAAGAAAAGAAATAGACATAATAACGATAAATGAAAGATTATATCCCAAAAGACTAAAAGAAATATATGATGCACCTGTATGTATATATATTAAAGGAAATAAAAATATATTAAATCAAAATATGATAGGAATAATAGGTTGTAGACAAGCAAGTGAATATGGAATAAAAGCAGCAAAATATTTTTCATATAATTTATCAAAAAAAGGAATTATTATAGTAAGTGGATTAGCTAAGGGAATAGATAGTTTTTCACATATTGGAACAATTGAAGCAAATGGTAAAACAATTGCAGTTGTAGGAAACAGTTTAGATATAGTATATCCAAAGGAAAACTATTACTTAGAAAAACAGATAATAAAAAAAGAAGGAGCTATAATTTCTGAGTATCCATTAGGAGTGAAACCAGAAAAAATAAATTTTCCTGCTAGAAATAGAATTATAAGTGGAATAAGTAAAGGTGTAATCGTAGTTGAGGCAAAAAGGAAAAGTGGAACATTGATAACAGTAGATTTTGCATTAGAACAGGGACGAGATGTATATGTGGTGCCGGGAAATATTAATTCAATAAATTCAGTAGGAACTAATGATTTGATAAAGCAAGGCGCTAGGTTGGTAACTAATTATGAGGAAATTGAAGTATAATTTATAATAAATATGTTATAATCAAAATACAATTATATACAATGCAAGAATACATGAAAATTATTAAAAAATTATAGAAAAAAGGAGTGAAAAAATGACTAAATTTGAAAAATGGGAAGAATTTGAAAAAAGTTTAAAAATAACACCCAAACAAGAAAAAGAAATAAAGAAAGAAATGGAAAATATACGAGTTACAACTGATGAAAGAAAAAATAAAACTAAAAATAATTGATTTTTTCAACCAATTTAGATATAATGTTAAAAAATAAAAAAGGAAACAAATATGGATTTAATAAATTTAAAAGAAGGTCAATATATATTAATTGATAAAATTAAATATAAAATATTAAATGGAGTAAAATACAAAGAAAAATCTTCATATTGGATGGAATACAAACTTCAAAATTTAGAAACAAGCAAAATGTATTACTTAAATGTAGAATTATCAAATAAAGTCATACTATACGAAATTTTAAAGGATACAAAAATCCAAGTAAAAATGAATATTATATATAATGATAACGAATATGAACTTTATGAAAAAGGCGATGCAAAAGTTGAAACATACTTTGGAATGACAGATATTGGATTAAATGAAGAAGTTAGTTATTATGAATATACAAATAAAGAAGACAAAACAAAAATACTTTCAATAGAAAAATGGAGAGATGAAGTAGAAATAAGTATTGGAAAAATAATAAGTTTATCTAATGTAAAAATATTAAAAGAATCTGAATATTAGAGGGGATTAAAGTGAAATTAAAAAAGGGGCAAGTTCTTAATATTAAAACCGGAAAATATGTGGTTATTAATATGGTTGAATATAAAGAAGATACTTGGATTTGGCAGGAATATGAAATAAAAGAAGTAAATTCATATAAGCACAAATGGTTATCGGTAGAAAAAGACGAAAGCAATAAAGAAGAATATTATTTATATGATAGATATGTAGGATATGTTAATATAAATGAACTAGAATTTCAAAGTGAAAATAAGACATATGAACTATATGAAAAAGGTATAAAAACAGTAAATAATTACTTTGGAAATACTGATGTTGACAAATATGAAAAATGTGAGTATTTTGACTATAAATCAAAAGATGGAAAAAGTATTATTTCAGTAGAAAAATGGGAGGACGAAACAGAAAAAAGTATAGGAACAAAACTAGATACAACTAATATACAAGTTACAAGTGAGATAGAAAAGACAGAACCAAATAATGTGAAAAACAATGCGAAGAAAGCAAGAAACTCTTCAATAATGATATGGGTATTAATGCTTGCATTACTATTTTTTCCATCAATAATTTCTATGATTTCAGGCTTATTTGTCAATAAATCAATGCAAAAATATTTGAAAAAAGAAACTAGTAAGTATAAATATGAAACTTCTGTAACGAATAACACAAATAATGAAAAAGCTAAAGTTTATGAATCAATGTTAGGAAGTGTAGATGCAACTGTAAAAGATATAATAAATGGAGTTCCAGAAGGAATAACAAAAGCAAGTGGTGATGATAAAAATGCTGATGAAGGTATAGGTTTACAAACTAAAAATGAATATGCATTTATTTATAAAGAAAATCAGAAAATTTATATACAAGTTTCAAGCAAGAAATATTTAAATAACTCGGGAACAATGTATCATTCAAACCATTACAGATATTATCATTCTTATTACTCAGGAACACATTCAAGTAGTACATATAATAATTATGCATATTCAGCAAGACAGAAAAGTGTAAATAGTAGAACATCTTCAGGAGGAGGAACAAGCTCTGGAAAATAAATAATTAAGAATGAAAGGCTATAAAATAATTATTATTGAAAAATTATAAAAAGGTGGGAAGAAAATTATGATTATAAATTGGATGGAAATATTAAATTCAGTAATATATGGTGGACTAGGAATTATATTAATGTTAGCAGGGGTGTGTATTTTTGATTTAACAGTACCATATGATTTTAATAAAGAATTAAAAGAAAAAAATGTAGCTGCAGGATTTATAATGGCTGGGATTTTTATAGCAATAGCAATAATTGTAAGAACTGTAATAAAATAAGAAAAGTAGCGAAGCTACATAAGAAAAGCTATCGCGGGTCTTTTAAAAGGTAACTTTTACTTGTTGTATACGGAAAAATCCTA